>Ga0163147_10000422_pt1 | contig 67006 bp, 50 predicted proteins | sample OliLakLV19MP6G1_FD_148597 | JGI IMG/M metagenome (GOLD analysis project Ga0163147, IMG submission 148597) | Freshwater microbial mat bacterial communities from Lake Vanda, McMurdo Dry Valleys, Antarctica- Oligotrophic Lake LV.19.MP6.G1 | ecosystem: Environmental > Aquatic > Freshwater > Lake >... | reverse complement strand
CGACGCACGACGCCGACAAACCCGTATCGAGCTAACCAACCGCCCCCCTCTCCATCGGGAGCTGAGAGGACACCTTTTCAAGCACCCCACCCACTGACCCCCTCAGCCACTGCGTGGAGAGGGGGAACACAAGGCGGAAACTCCCCCTCTCCACTGCGTGGAGAGGGGGCTGGGGGGTGAGGTGAATCAGGGAGAAAACCAAACCTGTCCTCCCCTCAGCCGATACAGAGAGGGGGTTGGGGGGTGAGGTCAATGCGGCAGAAACTCAAACCTGTCCTCTCCTCAGCCATCTGGAGAGGGGTGACGAGCATTGCGCGGATTGGGTGCGGTTCACTTTTACGTGTCCGGGAACAGGTTATGCGTCGGGAACGTCGTCGGGAAGAACTCGTCGTTGTAAAACACCGACGTCCCGTTGGGATTTTGCAGCACGTTGTAATTGCAATTCCCCGCCTCTTGCACGTTTGACGTGCCGGGCCCGAAATCCGCGTAGCCATCGTTGACCACCGTCGCCCACGTCAGCCGATATTCGACCTCGTAGTGTCCTGGACGCAGATTGCCCGCGTCGGCGCTGTAGAACACCCAGACATTGTTGCCGCGTACCGTCGGTTCGCTGACTTGCACGCGCGGGAAGGTCGCGCGGTTCAGGCGGACGGAATACTGCGCGTTGGCGAGATGCTGCTGCATCTGTTCCTGTGTCTTGGTGAACCACGACCAATAGACCGTAATGCGGTCGCTGTCATAGACGACGCCCGGATTGGCAAGCGGAAAATCGTTGCACTCCGCGAAGATCACGCCCGGCGTCTCGGAACGATAGCGTTCACTGGGGCGCACACCGACGACAACCTCCGCTTCGGGCTGTAAATTCGGGTTCAGCACGCCATTGGGCGCGAGCAGCGACGTGGTGAAGCCGACGCCCGTAATGCCATCGTTGGTGGTGGTGTCAGTCGTGGTAGCGCCAATGCCCGTATCCACGCTGGCGGTGGTCGTAAAGCGCGGCGTTTGGCAGCCATCCTGAACATCGCTGACGACGAAATCGAAATCAACCGTGTCCGAATTGGACGTGCGCGCGACCTTGACCTGCATCGTCAGCGCCGCACCGCCGCCGAGCGCCGTCCCCGCTGGATACACGACGCGCTGGCTGAATGTGAAATCGCCCGTCGCTTCGATCCGGCGCAAGCTGGTGATGGCGCTGCCATCGCTGGCGAAAATCTGGAAGTAGACCGAGAAATTGGTCAACAATGAGCCGCTCAGGTTCACAATCGCGGCATCGGAACAGGCGACGAAGAACGAATCGACGCTGCTGCTGGGTGTCAGCGTCCCAGTCGTGGTCGTGTTTGAACCAGATGGCAGCGGTGTCGCGGTCTGACGGACTTGCGCAAAGGTCGGTGCCATCGGCGCAACCGCGATCAAGCTGAGGAAAGCGACGCCGACGAAGGCGAGCGCGAGAGACAAGGCGAGTTTTCGCATGATAAAACCCTCGTTTTGATGTGCTTCACGCGGAGAGTATGCCACGTTTGGCGGTTTGCGGACAGTCTAAGTAACCTGAGTTTTGGATAGCTTCACCTCACCCCTAAATCCCCTCAGCCACAGCGTGGAGAGGGGGTTGGGGGGTGAGGTGAACGGTTTAGAGCCTATCCAAAACTCAGGTTAGAGTGCTGCTGGAAAGGACTTCAACGCAGAGTCGCAGCGTGTGCATTGTAGGGGCGTCCCGCTGGAACGCCCGCCATTCATACGCCCTACCGCGCGCCCGCCAGCGCATCGCACGCTGGACAGCCGCCATCGCCGCGAATGATCGCATAGCCCGCCATCGGATCGCTGCCCCAAACGGTGAAATCGACGTTCCAGATGATCATCAACCGGACGCGCCCGCTTTGCGATGCCAGCGCCGCCGCTTCTGCCAGCCATGCGGATTGCTGTGCCAGCGTGACATTTTGCGCCCACGCGAAATAATCGGGCAAGCCGCCGTAGCCTTCGGGCGTCAAAAAGCCGAGTTCGGTGAAGCAGATCGGGCGCGCGCCACCCGTGATGCTCCAATACGTATCCAACATGCCGAAGAAGTAGCGCGTATAGTAGCCGTCACGCGGATCGCCACCGCGCGAACTGGGCGCAATGATGCCCTCGTTGTAGTGCGCGCCCACACAATCCATGTAATTCATGCCGCCCGCCGCCACGACTTCGCGCAGCCAGCGATCATCATTCATGACTTGACCGGGATACGCGGCTTCTGCCCCCGTCGGCGCGGGCGCGGCGCTGATCACCATCACGCTCCCGTTGGTGTTCTTGATCGCTTGGTATGACTGGCGCAGCAGATCGGCGTACAGCGACCCGCTGATCATGCCGGTGGGCCACTCGCGGTCGATGTTCGGCTCGTTCCAAATTTCGATGGCGTCGGGACCCGTCCCCGCAACGCCCGCCGCGAACGCCGCGAAGCCCGCCACATAGCCCGCGCCGCCGCCCGCCAGATCGCCGGGATAGCCGACGATGCCAATCAGGACTTTGAAGCCGCGATTGTGCGCCGCCGCCACGATGGGATCAGCGACGCTGCCATCCATGCCCGGCGCATAGCGAATCTGCTCTTTCATCCAGCGCATCCCCGCGCGCTGCATCGCGCCGACCGCCACATCGCTGCTGGTGCTGGTGACGTGTCCGCCGTACTCGAACGAGCCACCCGCGATGCTGCCTGCACCCGGACGAACCGCTGCACCCCCGCCGCCCGTTTGCAGGGGCGCAATTGGATTGGCGGCGGCTGCAACCGCTTGCGGCGGCGCGGGGATGGTCGGCGCGGGCGTCGGCGTCGGCGTCGAGGTGGGCAGCGGCGTCGGCGTCAGCGTCGGCGCGAACACCGCTAAGGCTGCGCCTGCCCGCTGTGCGCGCGATGTGCCGCCTTCGATCACCTCGACGTTGACGGCGTAATTGCCATCGGGCGCGTCCAAAGTAGCGACCAGCGGATCGTTCAGTCCGGTCGTGACCTGCCCGATCACGCCGTCCGCGCCCTGAATCGTCCAGCGTAGTTCCAAGTCGTTATCGTCCGCTTGCGCGGGAACGCTCGCCTTGTAGGCGCTGATCGCCGCGTAGACGCCCGCTGCCACGCCCGGATCGAGCAAGTCCGTGAACGCCACGCCGCCCAACGCGAACGGAATGGCGCGATCCATGCGGTAGCGCAGCGCGTCCGGCGTCGTCAGCCAGATACGCGCGACGGTGGCATCATCCTCGACATAATCGATGAACGGCTGTCCGGTCGCGCCGTCCGTCCCGATTTGCACCGCAAAACCGTCGAGCCGGGCTTGAAAGGCGCTGCCGGGCAAGACCGTTCCGGCATCCGTCGTTTGCGCGTCGATCTCCACGTCACCCAAGGCTGATAATGCTTGCGCATAGCCGATGGGCGTGAAGTCGAATGCACCGCTGCCGAGCGCGATCTGCCGCGTGGACAGTGCCGACAAGCCGATCACGAGCTTATCGCGGTCGATTTCGCCCGTCGCCCAGCGTAACAGTGCCTCGATGGGACGATCCGCGCCCGGCGCAAACGCCGATGGATCGGCATCGAGGTCGATCTGCACGATGTCCGCCGCCATGCCGAGCGCGCGATAGTCATACGCGCCCGTATCCCAGCCGATATCGGTGCCGCGCGCCGCCGGAAGGACGACGCCCAAGGATAAGCCCACTTCATCCATCCGCCGCCCGACTTCGCGCACGAACGCCGTGTATTCGTCGCGCGCCGCAATCGGCAAGCCGCGATAATCGAGCCACACGCCGTCATAACCCTGTGCCGCGAACGCCGCGATTTGCAGCGCGTGATCGGTGCGCCGCGTCGCGTCCGCGATGATCGCCGTGACCGTCGCGGTGTCAAGCGCGCGCGCATCGAGATAGTTGCGGATCGTTGGCATGACGCGGTACGGCGCATCGAGCGTGAAGCCCGCCGCCAAACTGCCCGTCAGTCGTCCATCGAGCGTCGGCTGCAAGCCCGCAGGCGCGACAATCGTGGCGGCATCGGCGGCATCCGCTGTCAGCGCGCGCGTCACATCGACGGCGATCACCACGCGCGGTGCGATGGGCGGCGACGCTTGAAACAGCGCGAGATGTTCCGGCGGATTGGTCACGGTGGTGAGCAGGGTTTCGCCCGCGATCTGCGCCGGGATGAAGCGCCACGTCACATCGCCTGCGCTCCAACCGTACAAGCCGAGCAAATCACGCGATGCGGCGATATCGGACATATCGAGCGTCAGCGTGAGTTCGCGCGGCGGCGTGCCGTCGGTGTACAGCGTGTAGATCGCGCTTTGCGGCGCAAGCGCGGCGGGGACGGCAGCGCGCGCGGCAGCCAACCAGTCGGGCGCGGCGATGCCGGACGCGGCATCGAACGCCGTCGAGTCGAGCGCCGCGCTGAAATTTTCCCCGAAGTCGTCGCCATAGACCGCCAGCGTCAGCGCGTCGTGCTGGATCGCGTTGGCAGCGGGCGAGAGCGCCGCATATTGTACGCCGAACAAGCGTTGATACAGATTCAGCGGCGGCAAGAACAATCCGACGCCGACCAACAGCGCCGCCACGACCAGCGAGACCGCGCCCATCAGCCAACAGCCGACACCGCCACTGCGTTCGTGCGGGGCATACGAGTCGTCGTAGGCGGGATCGTAAGGGTTAGAGGGAGTTGCCATCCATTCGGTATCCTACATGAGGGACAGAAAAGTTGAAGCGCAGAGAGAGAAAAGGGTTATTTTCTCTGTGTCTCTACGTTAAAAATCAGTCTAAGTGCGTCAAGAAAGTTCTTAAAGCAACCTCACCCCCCAGCCCCCTCTCCGGTACGGAGAAGAGGCGGGGGGTGAGGTTGCTTTATCGCTTGACGAACGACTAGCTTGCCAGCGCATCGCACGCTGGACACGCGCCGCCGGGACGGATGATCGCGTAGCCCGCCATCGGATCAGCCCCGTATTCGGTGAAATCGATATTCCACACGATCAGCAGCCGGACGCGCCGACTTTGCCCCGCCAGCGACACGACCTGATCCAGCCACGACGCTTGCTGTGCCAGCGTGACGTTCTCCGCCCACCCGAATGAGCCGGGCAGCGCGCCGAACCCTTCGGGCGTCAGGTACCCCAGTTCGGTGAAGCACAGTTGGCGCGCACCGCGAAAGGCGCTCCAATACGTATCGACCATGCCACCATAGTAGCGGCTGTAGAAGCTGGATGATCCGCGCGGATCGCCGCTGCGCGCTGTCGGCGGGAGGATGCCTTCATTGTAATGCAAGCCGAGACAGTCCATATAGTTCGCCGCGCCCGCCGCCGCCATCCGCTGCACGAAGATCGCATCGTCACAGCCGTTGACAGAACAGCCGCCGAAATAGCCCGTTGGAGCGGGCGCGCCGCTGATCACCAGCGTGCCAGCATTGGCGTTCTTGATCGCGTTATAGGCGCGGCGCAGCATTTCCGTGTAGCGTTCCGGGCTGATCTGCCCCGCCGCCCATTCGCGGTCGATGTTCGGCTCGTTCCAGACTTCAATCGCGTCCGCGCCTTGCGCTGCCATCGTCGCCAATTGTCCGGCGAACTCATCGAGATAACCATCGTCCCCGACGCGCCCGGCTTCGCCCACCGCGCCGATCAAAATCCGAAAGCCGCGCGCGTGCGCCTCATTGATGGCAGGCGCGGCGTCTTGTCCGGTGCGGATCTGGCGCTTGATCCAGACCATCCCCGCGCGCCGCATCTGGTCGGCGGCGTAATCGCTGAAGCCAGCGACATGTCCGCCGATCTCGAAGCCGCGCACATTGACGCGCGGCGCATTGGCGGCGGGGGCGGTGTCCGGCGCGGCAGGTGCAGCATCGGCGGGCGCGGCGTCGGCAGGAGCAACATCGGCGGGCGCAGCAGCGCCACCCGGCGCAGTCAGCGTGAACGGATCATCGATCCAGACGCTCGGCAGTGCCGCGATCTGATCGGCTGATGCGCCGACAGCAGTCTCGATCAGCCAGCCAATCTGCCCGCCCGACGTGATGCCGCGCACCCACGCGCCGCCCGGCGCGCGCCCATCGAGGCGAACGGCTGTGCCAGCGGACACATCCGCGAGAACGCGATATTCCGTGCCGGGACCGGAGCGCAAGCGGACGCCGCTGGTCGTGGTCGTATCGAGCGCGGCTTGCGCGAATGTGATTGTCGTCAGCAGCGCCAATGCCACCAGCGTGATCAGAAGGGTCAAGAAGCGTGTCGTTTTCATTGATTATGATGCCATTTATTTCATCGATATGGGGCGGCATTGTAGCAGAGCGAAACGGAGTCGCGCAAACGCGCTTCATTTCCGCTCGTTGAACAGTTTCAGCCACATCTCGATCTCCGCCGCCGACAGCCGCACATCCTCTGCCGCGCCGGGATCGTCGTCGGGGCGCATGTCCTTGATGCGATAGGCGCGCGCGTGCGGCGCGGCGGGCGAACGCGCTGTTTTGTCATGGACGGACAGCGGGCGCAGTTCGCGCGCGAAATCGACACTGCGAATCGTTTTCATCTTGCGCGCGCGCGCACAGTTCAGCACTTCTTGATCGTTGGAGACGACGATCCAATAACGCGGATCGCGCGTCGCGCGGATGCGCCCCATCATGATCGCGTCGGCGTTGGCGCGCGGCGCGGCGAACACGACCTCGACCACGCCATTCGAGAGGCGCGATTTGCCCGCCGTCATGCCCTGATCGAATACGACCACGCATTTGGTCTGCATCCGTGCGGCGAAGCCGATCAGCTTCAAGACGAGCTTTGCCTCGTCGTTGGGGTCAGCCAGCGAAATATCGGGGAGCTGCCCAATCAGATTGTGTCCGTCGATCAGGTATGGCATAACGTTCATTCCCGGCGCGCGCGATTCAATGTAATAATCATACCGAATCGACATGAGAAATAGTTGAGTTGAAACGCGAATGGAAACTGAATCGATGCCGAAAACCACGACGCTCGGCGTCCTGCTCCGCGCCCTCGCCATCGTCTTGATCGCGTTAGGGCTGCTGACCGCCTACGCATGGGGACACAAGCCGCTCAACATCGATTATGGTCTGGGCGTGGCGCTGCGCGTGGGCGGCACGGCGCTCGATCTGCTAACGGCGGCGGTGATTGCGCTGGCAGCGGGCGGCAGCGGGCGGGCGCTGTTGGGGCGGCTGTCATGGAAGGGGGTATCCCGCGCCGAGCGCATCGCCATCGAAGGCGGCGTCGGCTTGGCGGCGCTCTCGACGCTCATGCTCGTTCTCGGCATGATCGGCGCGTTTCAGCCGCTCATCCTGTGGGGTGCAACCCTCGCGGCGGCGCTCATCTGCTATCGCGGCGTGCGCGGTTGGCTGGCGGATGCGGGCGGCATTCTGGCGACGGGCTTCCACTCCGAGTCGGACACCGGCGCGGTTTGGCGGCGCTTCTGCATGGTGTTCGTATGCGTGCTGCTGCCCTTGGCGCTGTTTGAAGCCCTCGCGCCGCCGCAGCGGTGGGACAGCCTCGCCTATCAACTGGTCGCCCCCGCGCGCTATCTCGAAGCCGGACGGATCGCGCCGCAAGCGGACAATTTCTATCTTGGCTTTCCCCAGCAGGTCAATCTGTTGTTCGCGCTGGCGATGAGCGCGTTCGGACGCGACACCGCCGCCGCGCCGATCCATTTCGTCTATGGGCTGTTCGGATTGCTGGCGACGATGGGTTATGCGCGCCGCGCTGCCGGGCGTGTCGCGGGCTGGACGGCGGCGCTGCTGCTGATCAGCGCGTACAACTTATGGCTGCTGTTCGGCTGGTCGTACACCGACTTGGGCGCGTTCATGTACGGCGCGCTGGCATTGAGCGCGGCAGCGCATTGGCGTAGCACGCAGGGGCGCGGCTGGCTGATCCTGCTGGGAATGATCGTCGGCTTGGCGGTCGGCGTGAAATACACGGCGGGCGCGTTGGCGCTGTCGGCGGGGGCGTTCGCGTTGGTATTTAGTACAACCTCACCCCCCCGCCCCCTGTCCGGTACGGAGAGGGAGAGAAAGATTGGCGGCGACTCCCCCTCTCCGGTATGGAGAGGAGGTTGGGGGGTGAGGTTTGCAAACGGCATCCTCCTCGCCCTCGCCGCCGCCGTCGCTTACGCACCGTGGGCGCTGCGCGGCGTCCTCCACTATGGCAACCCCGTGTATCCGTTCGCGTTCGGTGGGCTGAACTGGGACGCGCTGCGCGCCGAATTGTTCAGCTTCGGGGAGCGCGGCTTGGCAGCGACCGGGCAAGCGTGGCAAGCGGCGTTCGTTCCCCTCAGCGCGACCGTATTCGGCGCGGACAAAACCGACGGCTTCGGCTTCACGGCGGGCGCGTGGCTGTTGACGACCTTCATCTTGCTGCCGTTCGTGTGGCGCTGGCTGCATCCGCGCGAACGCGGCGCGGCGGGCGAAACGCTCGTGTTCCTCGCGCCGCTGATCGGCGTCTGGATGGTGACGGCGCTCGGATCGTCGGTCGGGATGCAGACGCGGCTGATGACGATGACGCTGCCCGCGTTCGCGCTGCTCGGCGCGCTGGCGCTCAAGGGGCTGTCGGCATTCCCAAAGAAGCCGCTCGATGTGAATTTCATCCTGCGCACGCTGCTGATCGCGTCGATCACGCTGTACGCGCTCGATGCCGTCCGCGTGCTGCTCGATGAGGGCGCGCCGCAAGTCGTCTTGGGCATCACGGCGCCCGACGACTATCTGTATCGCAACACGGGCGCGCACTATCCCGCCCTGCGCCAGTTAGAGACGCTGCCCGCCGGATCGCAGGTGCGCTTCATGTGGGAGCCGCGCGGCTACTACTGTCCGGCGGCGATCACCTGCCGCGCCGATGTGCTGTTCGATCACTGGCTGCATCCGCGCTTGAACGGCGCGACGCCCGATCAGGTCTTTGCTCAGTATCGCGCCGACGGCGACGATTATCTGCTGGTCTGGCGCGCGGGCTACGACGAATACAACGACGTGTTCGCGCGCTACGCCGACGTGACCGCCACGTTCGATCCGGCGCTGGAGCGGTACATGCGCGCGGTGTGGACGGACGGCGTGCGCTATACGCTGTATGGGTGGTGCGAGTCGTGATGCGCACGCTATAATCGCGCCCATCATTCGCCCGTAAGAGTCGCTGATCATGTCCGAATCCATCACACGAGAAACCGCCCGCGCTGACATTGCCAGCCTCGTCGCCAAGTATGTCGCCACGCCCAAAAAGACGCGCGACGCCTACAGCGAACAGCAAACGCGCGAATATTTCATCCTGCCGCTGTTTCGCGCGCTCGGTTGGGATACGCAAAATCCGTCCGAGTTCAGCGCCGAAGAGTCCATCGCGGGCAAATTTGCAGATTTCGGCTTCTATCTCGGCGGCATCCCCATTTTCTACCTCGAAACCAAGCGCGTGCGCGTCGAACTCGACAACGACGCCCTGAAACAAGCTATCAGCTATGCCTACAATCGCGGCATCACTTGGGCAGTGCTGACCAACTTCGATCAACTCGTCGTCCTCAATGCCGAATGGGACGTGAATGACTTATCGGGCGCGCGCTTCTTGACGCTCGGTCACGCCGACTACGCCGAAAGCGGCTTCGATGATCTATGGCTGCTGTCCAAGCCCGCCATGCAGACCACGCCGCGCCCCGTCGATCTGCGCGCGGAACGCTATGGCAAGAAAACCCGCCGCGCCCCCGTCACCGAACAGTTATTCAAGAACCTCAGCGCGTGGCGCGATGATCTGTTCCGTTCGATCTATTTCATGCAGGATACGCTGTGGGCGACCGACGCCGGACGAGTCGATAACGCCGTGCAAAAGCTGATTGATCGGCTGATCTTCATCCGCAGCATGGAGGATCGCGGCATCGAAGCGCCGCTGTTGCAGCCGCTCGTCCGCCAGCACAAGGCAGCCGCGATCTATCCCAATCTGCTCAAGCTGTTTCGCCAATTGGACGGCACGTACAATTCCAACTTGTTCGCGGCGGGCGATATCGATTTGTTCACGCTGCACGATCCCGGACTCGTGACCGAGATCATCGACGGGCTGTACGCGGTGCAAAAGGGCTTCGTCCGCTATCAGTTCGACGCGATCAAGGCGGACGTTCTCGGCGCGGTCTATGAACAGTATCTCGCCTACAAAGCGCAAGACGCCGACGGCAAGAAGGCGCTCGACACGCGCAAGACGATCAAGCGCAAGTCGCAGGGGATTTATTACACGCCGCAGTACATCGTCCGCTACATCGTGCGCGCCACCGTCGGGCGCGCGCTGGCGGCGGGTGCTGACGCGCGGACACTGCGCATCCTCGATCCGGCGTGCGGATCGGGTTCGTTCCTGATCGAGGCGTTCGATGTGTTGGACAAGCACTTTGAACGCCTCGAACCGCACATCCCCGCCGCCGAACGCCGCCAGCGCATCGTGCGTGAGAACCTGTACGGCGTCGATCTGGATGATCAGGCGGTCGAGGTCACGCGGCTGAATTTGGCGCTGCGCGCGGCGGTGGATCGGCGCAAGCTGCCGATGCTGGCGCACATTCAGCGCGGCAATTCGTTGGTGGACGATCCAGCCGTCGCCGGAGACGCCGCCTTCAAGTGGGACGAGCGTTTCCCGGAAGTCATGGACGCGGGCGGCTTCGATGTGGTGATCGGCAACCCGCCGTATGGGGCAGAAATCTTGTCAAGTTCACTTGATTATTTCAAGCACAACTACGGCGAACATGCTGGTACATTCGACACATACGAATTGTTTTTGAGCAAATCAAAGGGACTACTCACCTCTCAAGGCAATTTAGGAATGATTATTCCATCATCATGGCTGAGTGGTGAAAGATTCGTGCCGTCACGTCGTGCATTAGTCGATGAGTTAACGCCAAGCGTTATCTTGGCTTTACCATTTGATGTGTTCAAATCAGCATACGTCGATACAGCGATTGTGGTTTTTTCTCGTGAAAAACAACAAGATGCAACTTGCACGATACACTATTTTCCCAAAAAGGAAATATTGGAAAAAATCCCCGACAAAATTGGCGTACAAGTATCTGTAGCACAAATTCGGTCAGACCGTGATTGCCGTTTGATTACGATTTACGCTCAAGAAAATCAGCCCCTATGGTTGAAACTGCAATCTGACAAATCTAAATTGGGTGACTATTTCAATATTCAGCGAGGTGTACAGCCTTATAGTCGCTCGAAGCACAGTGAGGCTGAAATTAAGCAACGTTTCCTCCATGCAACCAAACCAATCAGCCCGAACCATATGCCGGAATTACAAGGAAGTGAGCTTTCAAGATATTTTATCTCACCAAACCGCGCTTCGTACCTTGAATACTCAGATAGAATTGCTTCAACACGTCCAAAAAGCCTGTTTGAAGGTGCGCGAATTGTGCTTCGGCGGCTTTTGACACGAAAGTTCCGTTTACAAGCAAGTTTCACCGATGAAACTTTGATTACAACGGATAATGTCCTGAATATTGTTCCAAAAAGCAAAGATACCAATCCTCTATATTATCTTGGCATCCTCAACTCTACGTTGATGTCTTGGTTTTACGTCAACACATCTTTAGTGGCGCAAAAAGATGACTTTCCACAAGTCCATATATCCGCGCTGAAGAATCTACCATTACCAACATCCGAAAAAGCGCGCCATGATCGCATCGTGGAGCGCGTCACGCGGCTGATCGCGCTCAATGCGCGCCACGCCGACGCCGCTACGCCGCCAAGCGAGCGCGAGGCGCTGACCGATCAGATCGCTGCGTTGGATCGCACCATCGATGCGGATGTGTATGCGCTCTACGGGCTGACCGACGACGAGATCGCATTGGTGACGGGGTGACGGTGCGGGCATTCGGCGGACGGCTGCTCCCGGTCGCCTTGATCGTGATCGTCGTCCTCTGGTGGCTGCCGTCGGGCTTCAACAGCGGCGCGCTGATCGATGAATGGTCGCTGTTGGTCTGGATCGACGACGGCGCGCGCCCGTTCTTCTTCCCCGAAATCGCGCCGACGCGCCCGCTGACCTATACCCCATGGATCGCGGCGTTGGCGCTCACGCCCGAATCATTCGTCGGCATGAACATCCTGCTGTGCGCGGCGCACGCGGTCAAGGGCTTGCTGTTGTTCCGGCTCTTGCGGCGGATCATGCCAGAAGCGCCCGCCTTCGCATGGATCGGCGGCGTGCTGTTCGCGCTGTTCCCCGCCGATCACGGCATCTTTTACATGGGCGCGATCAATATTCAGTGGGCGGTCGTGCTGGCGCTGGCGGCGGTCAATCTGTTGATCGATGCGTGGCGGCGTCCGACGATCATCCGCTGGATCGCGCTGTGGGCGGTGCAGATCGCCGCCGTGTTCATGTACGAAGCGGGCATCCCGCTGCTGCTGTGCGCCCCGCTGATCCTGCTGTGGCTGGATCGCACCGGCAGTCTCCCCCTCTCCACGCAGTGGAGAGGGGGTCGGGGGGTGAGGTGGACAGAAGGTCGGGGGGTGAGGTTCCTGCGAGCGCGGCGCTGGATCATCGTCAGCGTGGCATGGAGCGCCATCCCGGCGGCGTGGTTCGCGTATTTCATTTACACGCTGACGGCGGGTAGTTCGGCGTATCAGGCGAGCTTGTTGGACGTGGGGGCGACGCGCTGGGGGCTGATCGACGGCTTAGCGTACATGCTCCGGCAAAATCTCGTGACCGGCTTCGTGACGGGCTTGGAATGGCTGCCGCGCGCGCCGTTGGGGGCGCTGGTGGCGGCAGCGGGGATCGGCGTGGGGGTGGCATGGTTGGCGGCGAGTATGACGCGCCCTGACCTGCCCAAATCGCACACATCCGCGCCGGGGTTGGGGGGTGAGGTCAAAACCTATCTCCCGCTGATCCTCGCCGGACTCGCCGCCACGCTGATCGGCTTCGCGGTCTTCATCCCGACGCGCGATTTCAGCACCCAGCAGTACACATGGCGGCTGGCGATGTTTTCGTCCATCGGCGCAGCCGTCGCCAGCGCCGCGGCGCTGCTGCTGCTGCCGCGCCGGATCATCCCCATTGCAGCGGGCGCGCTGATCGCGCTGGCGGCGCTGCGCGGCATGGAACAGCATGAACGGCTGCGCGCGCAAGCGATCCGGCAGCAGCAGATCGTCCACGATATCGCGCTGCAAGCGCCCGCCGTGACGGACGGCACGCTGTTCGTGCTGATCGACGCCAGCGAGACGGACGCCGCACGCGCGATCCAGTTCAACTATGTGTTTGAACACGCGATCCAATTGACCTATGGCACGCGGACGATCTTCGCGCGCCTCTGCTATCAGGATGCAGCGTCGGCAAATCCGGCGGAAACGTGCGCGTTCGCAGATGAGATGATCACGGCGGCGGGCATCTGGGGCGGCGTCGAGACCTTCGGCTATGCGCAGATGATCGCCTTTCAACTGACGCCCGACGGGACGATCACGCTGTTGGAGGCGCTGCCCGCGCGCTATCTGAACGGCGCGAACGCCGCCACTTATGCGCCGCGCGCGCACATCGACGCGGATGCGCCGCCACCCGCGCGCTTGACGACGCTGTTTGAATATCGGGAGTAGGGCGCGCCGCGCGGTTATCTGTCCCTACATTGTTTTGACGCCAACCCTCATTTATACTGAATTCAGCGTTTTAATCAGCACTCATTCGGGGATTTCATGACTCATCCTCAGGTCACGCCCTACGCGATCCGTAAGATCGTGTTGGAACAATCGAAGCGCGCGCACATCGGACATATCGGCTCGTCGCTCTCGGTTGCCGATATTCTCGCCGCGATCTATGGCGACTTACTGGCGGCGCGCGCGCCCGACGACCCCGACCGCGACCGCTTCGTGCTGTCGAAGGGTCATGCGGCGTTGGCGCTGTACGCAACGCTGTATCTGCGCGGCTGGATCGATGCAGCCGCGCTGCACAGCTTCCACACGGATGGCACGGCGCTTGGCATCCATCCCGAACCGATCCTACCCGGCGTCGATTTCGCCACCGGATCGCTCGGCATGGGCTTATCGATGGGCGTGGGTGCGGCGCTGGCGGCGCGCTTGCAAGGCTCATCGCGGCGCGTATATGTCCTGCTCTCGGACGCGGAACTGAACGAGGGTTCGACGTGGGAGGCGATCCTGTTCGCGGCGCATCATCGGCTCGATAACTTGATCGCGGTCGTAGACTTGAACGGACAGCAGGCGCTGGGCTATACGCACGATGTCATGCGTATCGACAACCCGCTGGAACGTTTCCGCGCCTTCGGTTGGGACGCGCACGACGTGGATGGACACGATGTGCCGGGCATGGTCGCGTGTGCGCGCTCACTCACGGCGTCCCAACCGCACATCTTGGTCGCGCGCACGACCTTCGGCAAGGGCGTGTCATATATGGAAAATAAAATTCGCTGGCATTACATGCCGATGAACGACGCCGAATACGCGCAAGCGGTTGACGAAATCGAGGCAGCGAACCATGCGTAAGACGTTCACAACGACGCTGATCGAACTGGCGGAACGCGATTCGCGCGTCCTACTGCTCACGGGCGATCTCGGCTTCATGGTACTGGAACCGTTCATAGACCGGTTCCCAGATCGCTTCATCAACGCGGGCGTGGCGGAACAAAACATGATCGGGCTGGCGACGGGCTTGGCGCAAGCGGGCTTTTTCCCATTCTGCTATTCGATTGTCACCTTCGCGGCGCTGCGCCCCTACGAATTCATCCGCAATGGGCCCGTGCTGCAAAAGCTGCCCGTGCGCGTGGTCAGCGTCGGCGGCGGCTTCGAGTATGGCGACGCGGGTCCGACCCATCACGGCGTCGAAGATGTGGCGATCATGCGCGCACAGCCGGGCTTGACCACCATTGCGCCCGCCGATGCCCAACAAGCGCGCGCCGCACTGCTGGCAATGTGGGACGCGCCCACGCCACTGTATTTTCGGCTCGGTAAAGATGATACCTATGCCGTGCCGGGTCTCGACGGCGCATTTACGTCCGGGCGCGCGAACTTGGTGCGCGCGGGACGCGATGTGCTGTTCGTGACGCTGGGCGCGATTGCGCGCGAAGCGGTTGCGGCGGCAGCGACGTTGAGTCAGCAAGGCATCGACGCGGGCGTGTTGATCGTGCCAACGTTCAACCCCGATGCGACGGATGATATCGCGGCGGCGCTAGCGAGCGTCCCGCTGGTGCTGACCGTCGAGGCGCACTATGTCAACGGTGGAATCGGCTCATTGGTGTCCGAAATTGCCGTCGAACGCGGCATCCACACGCGCATCATCCGCTGTGGCGCGCGCTCGACCCATGACGGCTTATCCGGCAGCCAGACGTATTACGAACAGAAACATGGGATATCGGCGGATGCGCTGGTAGCGACGGCGCTGCAAAACCTCACCCCCCAACCCCCTCTCCACGCTGTGGGGGACATGGACGCCGTTACTCCCCCTCTCCACGTTGTGGAGAGCGGGTTGGGGGGTGAGGTGCAATGACCAATCGTCTAATCTCCATCGTCCTGCCCGTCTACAATCAAGCCGATCACATCACGGCGATTGTGGACGAGTACGCCGCCGCGTTGGCGCGCATCCCCAACCCCTACGAGATCCTCCTCGTCGTCAACGGCAGCCGCGATCACTCGCTGGCGGTCTGCGAAGACTTGGCGGCAAAGTACAGCGATCCGACGCGGCTCGTGCGCGTGCTGCACAGCGAAAAAGGCGGCTGGGGACTCGCGGTGCGCTTGGGGCTGGCGGCGGCACACGGCGATATCCTGTGCTATACCAATTCAGCGCGCACGTCGCCCAAAGACCTGATCTTGCATCTACTGTACGCCGTCGCCAACCCCGACAACGTGATCAAGGCGAATCGCAAAATCCGCGACAATTGGCAGCGCCGTATCGGTTCGCTGGTCTATAACATCGAAGTCCGCGCGCTGTTCGACGTGCCGTATTGGGATATCAACGGCACGCCAAAAGTGTTCCCACGCCCGTTCGAGGCGCTGCTGCATTTGCAATCGGACGACGATTTGATCGACGCCGAATTTAACGCTGTGTGCAGCCGCGAACGCTACCCCATGCTCGAAGTGCCGTTGTTCGCCACCAAACGACACGGCGGGCAATCGACCACCAACTACAATTCCGCGTTCAAGATGTATCTCGGCGCGTACCGCCTGTGGCAGTCGATGCGTGCGGCGGGCAAGCTGCGCCGCCCGAACGGGGACGAGTCTTGAGCGTTGGAACCCCGACCAGCGGACGCGATCTCGATGCGCTCTGGGCAACCCATCACACGGAATGGCGCGATCCGATGGGCGTGATCGCGCTGTGGGAGGGCGTCACTGACCCCGACGACGCGATGATCCGTTATCGCGTTGAGGGCGCCTTCTGGGAGATGTTAGCGCGCGCCAGATCGACGCTCCTGGTCACGCGCGAATACGAGCATCTGATCCTCGCGCTGCGCGTCGATGCGTCTGGCACGCCGCACATCACGGGCTTGCGCGCCCCGCATCCGTCGGGGATCGCCTACGACGCCGCGCGCGGACACGTCCATATCGCTTGCACGCGCAATCCGAATCAAGTCCTCACGCTGATGCCGCTTGGCGGCGCGCTGGATCGCCTCGATATGGGCAAGCCCGACGAACTGGCGGCGGCACAGCGTCCGCTGCTGCCCGTGCGCACGACCTTCTATCCCGGCTGCCTGTACATGCACGATTTGGCGCTGATCGGTGGACAGTTGCACGCCAATTCGGTCGGGCAAAATGCCGTCGTGCGCCTGTACGACGATGGGCGGCATGAGCGCGTCTGGTATCCGCGCTGCATCGAACGCCGCGCAGCCGATGGTGCGCCAGACAGCCCTGTGTTCGGACAGAATCATATCCAGCTCAATTCCATCGCGGCGGGCGACGCGCCAGAAACATCGTATTATTCGGCGTCGGCGGATGAGGTGACTGAACTGCGTCCCGGACACCCGAATTATCCGGTGGACAAGCGCGGCGTGATCTTCAGCGGCGCGACGCGCGACGTGTTGGCGCGCGGCTTGACGCGCCCCCACTCGGCGCGGCTGCACGATGGCGCGCTGTGGGTCGATAACAGCGGCTATGGTGAACTGTGGCGCGTGGAATTGGACGGCACGGCGCACGGCGTCGCGCGCTTGCCCGGCTGGACGCGCGGGCTGTGCATTCAAGACGGCATCGCGTGGGTGGGAACATCGCGCGTCATTCCGCGCTTCCGCCAGTACGCGCCAGGTCTAGACGTGGATCAGAGCGTGTGCGGCTTGCACGCCGTCGATATCCAGACGGGCGCGACGTTGGGATCGCTGATTTGGGACGCGGGCAATCAACTGTTCGCGGTCGAACTGGTGCCAACCACGTTTACGAGTGGGCTGCCGTTCCCGGCGGACGGGACGCAGCGCCGCGCTGACGCCGAAACGCGGCTGTTCTATGCGTACAACGTGGAACGCACGGGCGCGTGAGCGGATTTGGGACTATCTCATCGAACGACAATCGCTAAAATAACCTGAGTTTTGGACAGGCTCTAAATCGTTCACCTCACCCCCAACCCCCTCTCCACGCTGTGGAGAGGGGAAGCAGGACAGGTCACAACGGGTTTGAAAGCCCCCTCTCCATGCAATGGAGAGGGGGTTGGGGGGTGAGGTGAAGCGATCCAAAACTCAGGTTAAAATATGAGCGTGAATTGCATAGGGGGTTCACAACGTGACTGACGATATCCGGCTGCTGATGCTCGGCGCAATGTACGAGAATGGCGGCAACACCACACATCGATTCTTGGACGGGCATCCGGGCATGTTCGTCTACCCGTTCGAGTCGCAGATTGGCACGCGCCTCGTCGATGATCAGCTCGCATCCATGTTTCCGGTCAAGTACCGCTGGCCCGTGTTCGCGTTGGATGCAACACCACAGGAAGATTACCGCCGCATCATTGATGAAGAAGGCAAAGTCCGCTCGCGCACGCCCAATGTGAGCAAGTTCCGGCACATGCCCTTCGACATGAACGACGACGAGCGCCGCGATATTTACGTGCGCATCATCGAGGAAACCGGACGCAGCCGCGCGCACAACATGGCGGCGTTCTTCAAGGCGACCTTCGAGGCGTGGAAAGATTACAAGCGCACGGGCGAACAGCAGGTTTACGTCGGCTACAGCCCGATCATCGTGGTGGACGCCGACAAAATCCTGACCGACATGCCCAACGCCCATTTCTTGCACGTCGTCCGCAACCCGTGGTCTGCCTATGCCGACACGAAAAAACGCCCCGTGCCGTTGAATCTGCGCCATTACATGACCGGTTGGACGCTAAATCAGTATCACGCCCTGTACTTCAAAGAGAAATTCCCGGAACGGATGCACATCGTCCGTGCTGAAGACGTGATGGCGGATTCGTATGGCACGCTCGGCAAAATCTGCACCGCGCTTGGACTTGCGCCCGCCGAGTCGCTGCGTAAGCCGACATGGAACGGCACGGAACTCGAAGAAGTCTACCCGTGGGGGACGCTGCGCAAGGTCACGCCAGAGCAAAACAAGGCGACGGCGCTGGAACTGAGCGCGGAGGAACAAGGCGCAATCCGCGAATATACGTGGCAGTATCTCGACACATTCGACTACAAGCACTTCGTTTAGCACTGAGTGACGAGTGAAAGCACCATGCCAACCGCCCAAATCTGGAAGTCCGCCATGATGCTTTTCGCTCAGCACTCAGCATTCAGCACTCAGCACGCTCCCTTATGCGCACGCTGATCACGGGCGCGACGGGCTTCGTCGGCGCAAACCTTGCGCGGCGCTTGTTGGCGGACGGACACGCGGTCACGGCGCTTGTGCGTCCCGACTATCAGGCGTGGCGCATCCGCGATCTGGTGCAGAACGGCGGCTTGCACGTCAACGTGATCGACCTCGCCGACGCGGACGCCGTGTCCGCGCTGATCGGACGACTCCAACCGGAATGGGCGTTCCATCTGGCGGTACACGGCGCATATTCGTCGCAGACCGATGTCCAACAGATGGTCAAAACCAACATCACCAGCACGATCAACCTGCTCGATGCGTGCTTGGATGCCGGATGTGCAGCGTTCATCAACACCGGATCATCGTCGGAGTACGGCGCGAAAGATCATGCGCCGGACGAACGCGAATGGATCGACCCGAACAGCAGCTATGCCCTGACGAAAGCCGCCGCGACGCACTACGCCCGCTTGCGCGCGCTGCAAACGGGCGCGCGGATCGTCACGCTGCGGCTGTATTCGGTTTACGGCGCGTATGAAGAACCGACGCGGCTGCTTCCGACGCTGATTGTGCGCGGCTTGCGCGGGGAACTGCCGCCGCTGGTCAACCCGAACATCGCGCGCGATTATGTTTACATCGACGATGTGAACGACGCCTATATCGCGGCGGCGGAACGCGGCGAATCGGGCGGCGTGTATAACGTGGGGACAGGTGTGCAAACGACGCTGCGCGAAGCGGTCAACGTCGCGCGGCGCGTCCTGAACATCGACGTTGAACCCCAATGGGGGACAATGCCAGATCGTGCGTGGGATACAAGCGTGTGGGTCGCCAATCCGGCTCGTATCACGGCAGCGTTGGGCTGGCAGCCGCGTTATGCGTTCGCAGATGGCTTCGCGGCATTCGCGGCGTGGCTGCGCGACGTGGGCGCGCAGCATGAAAAATACGGGGTGATCGGGTAAATAATTTTAACGCAGCGTTTTGCAGAGACGCAGAGAAGTGAAGAGTAAAAGAGAGTCGATGTGACCGAAACTGCCGCCGTACCGAACAAACGCCGTATTCCGTGGGGTTGGATCATCGCCATCGGTTTGGCGGTCGTCCTGTTGGTTCTGGCGCTGCGCAACGTCGATTGGGCAGCGGCGTTGGAGACCGCGCGGACGGGGCGCGTCGAGTACCTGTTCGCGGCGGCGGCGGCGCTGGCGGTCTCGTATTTCATGCGCGCGCTGCGCTGGCGCACGCTGTTGAGCGCGGATCGTCCGATCCCGCCCTTGACCGCGTATTGGGGGATTTGGGTCGGCTATCTGGGTAACAGCGTCCTGCCCGCGCGCGCGGGCGAACTGCTGCGCTCGGTCATGATCGGGCGCAAGACCGGAATCAACGTCGGCTTCGCGCTGGCAACCACGCTGACCGAACGGATTATCGATGCGGGCATCTTGGTCTTGTTGGCGCTGATCTCGATTGCGGCGTTGGAGACCGCGCCCGATGTTTTAATCGCGGGCGCGCGCGCAGGGGCAATCTTGGCAAGTGTGGGGATCGCGGGCGTCTTGATCGCGCCGCGCCTCGAACGCCAACTGCGCGCGCTCTTGGCGTGGTTGCTGGCAAAATTGCCGCTTCCGGCGGGGATTGCGGAAAAACTGGATGCGTTCCTCGTGCGCTTCTTGACGGGAATGCGCGCTCTGATCAACCCGCGCCGCGCCGTGTTGTTCGCGCTGTTTGCGGCAGGCGCATGGAGCATCGATGTGGTGGTGGCATCGATGGTCGGGCGCGCGTTCGACATGGCGCTGACCGTGCCGCAAATCTTGCTGCTGTTGGCATCGCTCGGCTTAGCGAGCGCCGCGCCATCCACACCGGGCTACATCGGCATCTATCAGGCGGTGGCGGTCGCTGTCCTCGTCCCGTTCGGCTACACGGAAAGCACCGTGATCGTGTTCATCATCGCCTTCCAGATCGTGTCGTATTTGATGGTGATTGCATTCGGGGCGCTCGGCTTGTGGCGGCTGAACACGGGCGGCGCGCGGATCGGGGACTTGCTCAAGACGGAGACCTAAACGCAGCGATGTGTGCGGACGCACGATAGAGAACCGAAAAAGATTTCAACGCAGAGGACGCAGAAGGTACCATCGATAACCTGAGTTTTGGATCGCTCCACCTCACCCCCAACCCCCTCTCCATTACATGGCTGAGGAGAGGATACCTTTTCAAGAACCTCACCCCCTGACCCCCTCTCCACTGCGTGGCTGAGGGGGTTGGGGGGTGAGGTGAAATCTTTTTATTTTTCGACGCCGAAAAAGAGCAGCCTCATCCTCCGTCACGCAGTCGGAAGGACACCGCCGCCGCTTCTGCGCGCGCGTCCGCGCCCACGTCGGGCAGCGTGATCTGCAACCCGCCGTCATGATGCGCGAAATCGAGTGCCTCGCGGTGTCCCAACCATTCGACGCCCGTCACACCCGCCAACGGCGCGCCCGTGATCGTCACCGTGCCGCCTAGCACGCCGCCCAACACCGTCGCGTAGATTGCGCCGTCCTTCTGCGTGAAGCGCACTTGTGCGCCGTCGGTCGTCACCGCGTCGGACTGTGACCATGGGCGCGTGCTGTAGATCGCGTCGCCATTGATGCGCAGCCACGCGCCGATCTGCGCCAGCCGATCCGCTTGTTCCGGCGGGATCGTGCCATCTGCCATCGGTCCAAAACTCAGCAGCAGATTGCCATTCTTGCTCACCACATCGACCAACGTCTGAATCAGCGTCGCGGCGGACAGCGTATATTCTTCACCCTCGTTCTGGTTGTAGCTGAACGAGAAGCCGAGTCCGCGCGTCGATTCCCACTTGAACGGCATAATTTCTTTGTACGACGAATATTCGGGCGTGCGAAAATCGTAGTGCGCGCCCGGCGGCGGCGCGACAATCGCCTCGGTCACGGGATCGACGCTCGGCGGCTCTTGCGCGAAGCGGTCGTTGATCACGCCGTCGGGATGCGCGTTGTAGTAGTCCGCGAATAATTCCGGCAGATTGGTCGCGCTCGGATAGCCGATATCGTTCCACAGCACATCGGGCTGATAGCGCGCGATCAGTTCGCGCCAATGCGCCGTCGCGTGATCGGCGTATGCCTGTGACTGTGGCACGCACGCGAACAGCGACGCCTGATCGCGGATGATCGGGTGATGGAACGACCAATCCAGCCCACCGGAATAATACAAACCGAGCCGAATATTGCGTTTGCGCAGCGCAGCGCCCAGTTCCGCCGGAATATCGCGCTGCGTCTGATAATCGCGCTTGCCCGGCGTCGGATGCGCGCTGTTCCAGAGCAAAAAGCCATCGTGATGCTTGGTCAAGAAGATGATGTACTTCGCGCCGGCGTCCGCGAAACAGTCGCCCCATGTTTCGGGATTCCAGCGCGCGGCGGCATCATGGAACAGCGGCACGAAATCATCGTAGGCGAACGCATCGCCATAGGTGGCACGATGATGCGCTTGCGTCGGGCTGCCGTCGTGCTTCAGGCTGTTGAGATACCATTCGGCGTAGGGGTTGCGCGCGAACAAGCCTTCCCAGCCCTGTTCGGCGGCGACCTCGCCCAAATTTCCCGTCGTGGGCGCCCACGCGGGAACGGAGAACAAGCCCCACACGACCATCAAGCCGAATTTGGCGTCGTGAAACCAGTTCGGGACGACGTGGGCGCGCAGGGAGTCGAGATTTGGTTCGTAAGGCATGAGACGTCTCCTAATTGATTATACCAACAGCGCCATCACTGGGATGCTGAAGCCAGAAATCAGATCGCCGCCGTCCAACGTAGCTTTGTCGGTGAGGATCGTACTCAAATCGCCGTCCGCTTGAAATTGGTAAACGCGCTGGCGCTCCATGTCGATCACCCACACATGCGGGACGCCATCGTTGAGATACCGCTGCACTTTGTCCAACACATCTCGATTGCGATCCGTTGGCGATTTGATTTCGATCACCAGATCGGGCAGCAGCGCGAACGGGCGCTGACGCCAGTCGGGGTTGTCCGCTTTGTATGCATCAAGGCGATCTTGGCGGAAGAACAGTAAATCGGGAATGCGCGACCCTTTCACCCAATTGCGATCTTGGGCGTCCGGCAAGCTAAAGGTGCGTTCGCTGGTGATGAAGCCGCCGTTGGCATCGCGGATGGCGTAGAGCAAAATGTCTCGAATTTCATCATGTCCAGCGACATTCGCCATTTTCTCGACGATTTCGCCATCAATGAGTTCAAAGCGTTCTGGACGCACCTGCAAAAAATCCGCCAGCGCCATGCCGATGCGCGGCGCAGCGTCCACCGCTGGAACGGCAAGCGGGCGATGGGATGCCATAGCGAAGACCTCCGGCTAATCATCGTTGTGTTTGATGATGCTTCGTGACGTGCTTCACCTCACCCCCAAGACGGACAGCGTTCGTCTTGAGGGTGCGATGGGTGGACTATTCGCTGCTCGTCCCTTCGCCCACGCTGCCTTCGCTCGGCGGCGCAATGTCGATGGATGGCGGCGCAATGAACGGCGCAGGGATCGCCAGCGGTGCGACTTGCGGCGCAACGATGGGTACCACGCCGATGGCGTTTTCCTTGATGCAGCTCGTGCCGGGAATATCCAAAGTCGGAAGCGCCCGCAGCGTTACAGAATCCAACAAGATCCAACCGGACGCCGCAGTGGTGCTGGCGTAGAACGAGATCGCCGCGTCCTGACCGAACGGTTCACTCCACTCCCGCGATGCGAACGTTTTCATGGTGTATGTCGCGAGCGGCGTTCCCGATGGGATCCAGAAGGTACAGACTTGCAAATCGATCACGAACGATGCTTCGTGAACGATGACCGTAACGCGCTGGAGCGTCGGCGTGCTGTTGCCGAGTTGGAACGTCGCCTCCAGCAGCGTATTCGTCGCCACGCTCTGCTGTGTATTTTGCAGCACCACACCAGCGATTGAGTTAAGCGTGCGATAGTAATTGAATATCTGGCTGGCGATCTGGTGAACGACTGAACCATCTTCGGGGAAAATCCCCCAATTGCTGTTGCCGTTGGTGATCGGGCTGGTGAAGCCGCCATTGTTCAGCAAGTTTGAACCAGCGGCTCCTGCGCTTGCTGGAGGGGCGAGCGGATCGGTGCAAATCGTGGCGTCGAGCGGCACAGTATTGTCGAGATGCAGGCTCACATTGTCGAGCAGGCTGAAGCCGGGGTTGCCGTCGGGGGACGACGCATAAATCGACACTTGGGCATTCGTCCACGCTTGCGCCGTGCGGAATTGCATCTTGCGCGTTTGCAGCGGGCTGTCGGGCAGCACCCAAAAGGTGCAGACGCGCAAATCGGAAAAATTGCTGTCCCACGCGATCACCGTCGTGCGCCGCCGAAAGACGCTGTTGCTGTTGCCGAGTTCGAGCGAGACTTGGACACCCGCCCCCGCTGCAATGGGATCGCCGGAACGCTGCAAGACGACGCCCGCAGTGCCGCTGTTGCGATATTGAAAGACACCACCGACGATCTGAGTCGGGTACGAGGACGGATCATCGGGGAAAATGCCCCAATTGCCATCCGGGCTGCCGATGGGGACGCTGAAATTACCGTTACTGAGTAAGTTCGTTTGGGCAGCGACCGCGCCAATCTGGAGGCTGAGTGCCACCAGCAAGACAAGCGCAGCGGCAAGCCACAATCGAGAACGACTAGGGAGTCGTTGTTGCATCTTCATGGTTTTCACCTTTCATTGATAGACTAAACCCTAGCATAACCTGAGTTTTGGATAGCTTCACCTCACGTAACTACTCAGCCATCACGACTTTTTGGCTCATAACGGTTGACAATAGACCACTTTGTAGTGGATTTTGGTCGTGATCTTCGTGCCACGAAGTTCTTTATGGACATCTAAGGCTTATATAGGGTCATAACCCAGTGAAGATACCGCGATGGCTGAGTAGTTACCACCTCACCCCTAAATCCCCTCTCCACTGCGTGGAGAGGGGACTTTCATATCCATCGTGACCTGTCCTGCCCCCCTTCTCCACAGCGTGGAGAGGGGGTTGGGGGGTGAGGTGAACGGTTTAGAGCCTATCCAAAACTCAAGTTAGCATACACTCATTTACGGCATTGCACGGCGCGACCCCTCACGGCGCGGGCGTGATACGCAGCGCGGGCGCGAATCCCCATGCGCTGTCGGGCAGCGTCACGACCAGCGCATCGCCGTCTTGTGTCCACGCCAGCGGCGCGGCGTGTCCCAATAGCTGCACGTGCGCACCGCCGGCGGCGCGCACGCCTTCCAACGTCAGCGTCCCGGCGGGCGTCCCCAACGGGATCGCGTACAGCGCGTCGTCGGTGCGCGTGAAGCGGACGGACAGCCCCTCGCGCGTCGCCCCTTCCGCGCGCGTATATGGGCGCGTGCCGAAGATCGCGTCGCCGTTCACGTCGAGCCACGCGCCGAGCTTGAGTAGGCGATCCACTTGCAGCGCGGGGATCGAACCATCAGCGGCGGGTCCGACGCCCAACAACAGATTGCCATTCTTGCTCACAATATCGATCAACATGGCGATCAGCTTATCGGGCGCGATGTAGTCGTCTTCGCCCTCGACCTCGTTGTAGCCGAACGAATGCCCGATCCCGCGCACGCACTCCCATTTATACGGCGGAATGTGATCGTAGGATGTGTATTCCGGCGTGCGGAAGTCGAAATGCGGCGGTTCGGGCGACAAAATTAGCGTGTCATCGACGGGCTGATCCTGCTTGAGCGTCTGCGCGAAGCGGTCGTTGATCACGCCGTCTGGCACGTTGTTGTAGTAGTACGCCATCAAGTCGGGCAGCAGCGGATCGACGGGATAGCCAATATCGCCCCACATGATCGACGGCTGATAGCGGTCGATCAGTTCGCGCCAATGCGCTTGGCAGCGGGCGACAAACTCCGGGTCTTGCGGGATGCTGCTAAACACATCTGGGAAATCGGTCAGCACCTTCTCGTTGTAGACCCAATCCATGCCCGCGCAGTAGTACAAGCCGGGCGCGATCCCGACGGCGCGCATCGCATCGGCATACAGCCCGACGAGATCGCGGCTGGCGTGATACGGATGCGGAATTTTCGTCGTGACGAACTGGGTATCCCACAGCGCGAAGGTGTCGCAGTGTTTGGCGATCAGCACGGCGTAGCGCGCACCCGCGCGTTTGAACAGATCGCCCCATTCGCTCGGCTGCCATTTTTCCGACTCGCGGTTGAAGATCGGCGCGAAGTCGCTATACGGGAAATCGTCGCCATACGTCTCACGGTGATGCGCTTGTGCCGGACTGCCCTCGACGCGGATCGTGTTCAGATACCATTCGGCGTAGGGATTGTGCAAAAATTGCGCTTGCCAGCCATCGCGCGCGACGATCTCGTTCAGATCGCCCTTGACCTCTGCCCACGCGGGGACGGAATACAGCCCCCATGTGATCATGATGCCGAGCTTGGCATCGTCGAACCAGGTGGGGAGGGGATGCGTGCGCAGGGAGTCGTAATTGGGTTCGTAAGTCATGCTGATCTCCATGTTTCCCTACACCGACGTGGGCGCGGGCTGAATTTCGAGCGTGTGGGCGGCGTCCGGCTTGATGCCGGGCGGCAGAGTCACCGTCAAGTTGTCGCCGTCTTGCGTCCATGTCAGCGGCGCGGCGTGTCCCAACAGGCGCACGGTCGTGCCATCGGCGGCGCGCAGCCCGACCACGCTCAGATTGCTCTCGGCGGGCGTCCCCATCAGGATCGCGTAAGCCGTGTCACCCTTGCGCGTGAAGCGCACGCCCAAATCGGCGGTGGTCGTGCCTTCGGCGCGCGTATACGGGCGCGTGCCGAAGATCGCCGCGCCGTTCACGTCCAGCCACGCGCCCAAGGCGTCGAGGCGTTCCACCTGCATCGCGGGGATCGTACCGTCCGCCATGGGACCCACATCCAACAAGAGATTGCCGTTTTTGCTCACGATATCCGCGAACATGCGGATCAGCACGTCGCTCGCTAGATAATCGCTTTCGCCCTCGTTCTGGTTGTATCCGAACGAATGCCCGATGCCGCGCGTCGCCTCCCACTTGTGCGGCAGGATTTCTTTGTACGAGCCGTATTCCGGCGTGGTGTAATCGCTGTGCGCCGACGGTGGGGGCCCGATGGGTTCGCCCGGTTTGGGGATGCGTTCTTCGGCTGGCACGGTCTGCGACCAGCGGTCATTGACCAGTCCATCCGGCACGGCGTTGTAGTAATCCGCGAACAGCTTGATCGGGTCAGCGCCCGCCGGATAGCCGATATCGTTCCACAAGATCGACGGCTGATAGCGTTCGATCAATTCGCGGAAGTGAAAATCGGCGTACTCGACAAATTCTGGCGTCTGCACAATCGTGCTGTACACGTCGATGAAGTTGCGAACGGGGCGCTGCTCGAACGACCAATCCAGCCCGCCCGAATAATACAAGCCCATGCGCATCCCGTGCGCGCGGACGGCGTCCGTCAGTTCGCCCACCAGATCGCGCGTGGTGGCATAGCCGGCTGGCTTTTTCGGGCTGGTGCGCGCGCTGTTCCAGAGCAAGAAGCCGTCATGATGCTTGGTCGTCAGCACAGCATAGCCCGCATGGGCGCGCTTGAATAAGGCAGCCCATGTATCGGGATTCCAGTTGGCGACGGCTTGGTTGAACTGTGGCGCGAAGTCGTCATAGCTGAAGTTGTTGCCATAGGTGTCGAGATGATGGCGGCGCGTCGGGGTGTCGCCGTTGCGAAAGCTGTTCAGATACCATTCGGCGTAGGGATTGTTGGCGAACATCGCCTCCCACCCCTTCTCCGCCACCTGCTGATCGATATCGCCGCCGTGTGGCGCCCATGCGGGGACAGAGTACAGCCCCCAATGGATGAAGATGCCCAATTTGGCATCATGAAACCAGTCCGGCACTTGATGTTGACGCACGGAGTCGAGAGTCGGTTCAAACGGCATGGTCTGCTCCCTTTTTTTGGCTATATTCCCAGATTGACTTCACCCCCAACGCGGGGCAAACGCATCAAGATACGAGGTCTCAATTGACACGCTCACCTCACCCCCCAGCCCCCTCTCCATTGCATAGCTGAGGGGAGGACATGTTTGGTTTTCTCCCTGATTCACCTCACCCCCCAGCCCCCTCTCTACGCAGTGGAGAGGGGGAGTTTCCGCCTTGTGTTCCCCCTCTCTACGCAGTGGAGAGGGGGTCAGGGGGTGAGGTTCTTGAAAAGGTGTCCTCGCCTCAGCCATGGCATGGAGAGAGGGCTTTCAAACCCGTTGTGACCTGTCCTGCTCCCCCTCTCCACAGCGTGGAGAGGGGGTGAGGTGAATGATATCATTGTATCTGCGTGCGTTTGCCCTAGGGTCAGGGGGTGAGATGAGCTATTCGATCACGATCATACTGTGGATGTGCAGTTCTGGCGCGCGCACGCTCACGATGCCATCTGCGTAGTACCATTCCAACGACGCATTTTCCGGTTGTGCGCTCACGCGGCGCGGCGCTTTGTCCGCACGGACGCGCACGACGATGTTATTGACGGGCGTCAGTTCATCGTTGTGTACCATCTGCGCCGTGCGTTTTTGCACGAAATAATTGAGCAGATGCACGATCTGGCGGTCGCCCTGCTGCTGCAACGACAGTTCGACGTGCAGCGGCTTGTCGGCGCTCAAACGGCGCGCGGCGCGCGGGATGGCGATGTCCAGCAGCCGCGTGAGCAGCAGCCGCGTCAGATAATGCCCCTCGTTGCGATAGCCCGCGAACGGATCGACGGCGACATACAGCGCGCGTCCCTTGCCCACATTGCGCAGCGTGATCCCCGCGCCCAGTGGCTCACGCGCGGGCGGCATCGCGCCGAACACCGTGTAATGCTGCCAATGGGCTTCGTCTTGGATGCCGTCGCGCCACACGTCCGCGCCCGGCGGCAGCAAATCCGCCAAGACAGTGACGCCCGCCGACGGCGTGATGTTGACCGCCGTCCCCCACACTTGCAGCGGGATCGTCGGCAGCGTCGTCCCGGCGCGCAGGTCGTCGCCTAATTTGAAGTAGTGGATCGGAGACGGATGATCGCCGTTGACCGTCACGCCGAGCAAATCGTACAGCCGCGTATGCGCGCGCGGGCGGTACTGTTCGTCCCAGCGTCCGCTGCGTCCGGTCACGATCAGCGCGCCGCCGTTTTCGACGTAACCGTACAGCGCATCGATGGTCGCGTCCTCAAGCAGGCATTGTTCCGCAATCAGCACGGCGCTCTGTTCGCTCAAGGTCTCGCGCAGGGTCGCTTCATCGTAAATCAAACACTGCGCGCCCTGCTCGATCAGCGCCAGATGCGCGCCCTCGACGCGATCCGTCCGCGCGCCTGCGCCGCCCGCGCCGATTTGACCGTTGAGGGCGCGCCCGGCGTTGATGCCATTGCCGATGGGTCCAAAGATTTGTGAGACGCTGCTGGCAAGGATCGCAACATCGGGCGTCATGCGCGCATCCTGTACGAAGGCTTCGCGCGCCTTCACGAAATCGTATGCCTCGCCCAAGCGCGTATAAACTTCCGATTCGAGCGTGCCATCGGGGTACGGCTGATCCGCAAAGAAGCACGACGCGCCAACGGCGAGTTTCGTCGCAAATTCCAATTTGAAATCGAGCGTCGAACGCAACTGCCATTCGCCCCACTTGTGAAAGCGTTCATTCATGAAATCGAAGGGGACGCCCGTCGTCGCTTGATAGCGCCCGTCGCGGCTGAGGACGACCTCATGATTGCCGCCGAAGAACACCGGATCGCACGACAGAAAATCCAAGCCCAGTTCGCGCGGTTGCAGCCAGCGCACGAACTTGCCCGCTTCGATCAACGGAAACGGGCGCACCCAGCGTCCGACATTGTTATCGGTCACGAGGATATCGGGCTTGACCGCGCGCGCCGCCGCCGTGATTTTGCCCAAATACGCCATCAACTGCCCCATACACCACATGCGCCACGCGATCCAGACCGGATCATCGTCGCCCGTCAAGTCCGACATGCCCGTGAACTGGGGGATGAACGGATTGCCGAACCCCCACGACAGCACGCCCGCATCGCGCACTGGACGCGCGGGAAACTGCGTCGGCAGTTCGTAACCCGTCGCGGCGCGGAACTGCGCTTTGCAATTGTCGCAGTAGCACAGCGTCTCGACCAGCCATGTCCCGCCGTCCAACCAGATCGCGTCGAAGTCGAAGCGCGTGATGATGTTCTGCATCAGCGGGATGTAATATTCATCGATGAACGGCGACGAGGCGCAAATGTGCGAGGCGTCGTATTGCAACCACGCCGCCGCTGTCATGCGCCCGTCTTGGTCGCGGACGTACCAATCGGGGTGCTGTTCGCTGAGATGAACGTTGCCATAGACGTTGATGTACGCCATCGTGCGGATGCCTTCCGCCTTGAGCGCCGCCACCATGTATTCGGTGTAATTTTGCGCCAAGCCGGGATGCGTCTTGCCAACGTTCACGCCCGTCTGCGGCTCAAAGAAGCAGAAGCCGTGATGATCGTAAGTGAATAATTCGACGAGCTGCACGCCTGCCTCGCGGAACATGCGCGCTTGCCGCTGGGCTTCGTCGCGCGTGAACGCCGCTGCAACGCCCGTCATCCAAGGCGGCTGATGATAATCCAAGTGTAATTTGCGCGGGAGCGCGCCGTACCAATTGGTTGTAGTGGTCATATTTATCCTTGAGCGTACTGAGTACTAAGTAACCTGAGTTTTGGATCGCTTCACCTCACCCCCCAACCCCCTCTCCACAGCGTGGAGAAGGGGTTGGGGGGTGAGGTGAATGATACATTGTATCTGCGTGCGTTTGCCCTACGCCAAGCCCCGACATTATGCCAACAGACGGGCAGCGTAGGGGCAAAGGCACGCCCGCGCCCGCTGCGTCTCCACCAGCGCACGCCCCGACGCCAATGGACATGCTAGCGGGCTTGCCGCTGGCAAACCCCTACGCTCCGTGCCGGTTTTTCACTCAGCACTGCTTTTAATTTACCTGACCGCGCCTGTTGTCATGCCCTTGGTGATCTGCCGCTGGAACAAGAGGAAGAACAGCAGCGTTGGCAGCGTCGCAATCGTGAACGCCGCGAATGTCGTACTCCATTCGACGCTGTACTGTCCGCGAAACGCCAAGATGCCCGCCGACAGCGTGCGCATGTCTTGGCGGTTCATCAGGATGAAGCCGAACAGCAGTTCCGACCAAATGCCGACCACGTTCACAATCGACAAGCCCGCCAGCGCCCCGCGCGAGATTGGAATCACGATGCGGAAGAACGCGCCGAGCTTGCTGCATCCGTCCAACAGCGCCGCTTCTTCCAGTTCGTGCGGGAACGAGATGAAATACGAGCGCATGATCGTGATCGTGAAGGGCAGCCAGAAGGCGGTATAGAGCAGGATCAAGCCCAGATAGTTATTGCGCAGCCCGAAGCTGCCCATCATGTGAAAGACCGGAATCAGCGTCGCGTGGACTGGGATCGCCAGCGCCCACAACAGCGAACGCCGCATCAGCCCGCCGCCGGGAAACTCGAAGCGCGCCAACGCATAGCCCGCCAGCGCGCCCGTGACCGTCAGCAGAACCAGCGTCCCGCTTGTGACGACCACACTGTTGAAGAAGTAGCGCCCGATGGGGACTTCGGCTTGTCCGCCCGACCACGCGCGGGCGAAGCTGCCAAAATTGAAATTGGTCGGCAGCCCCCAGATATCGCGCATGATTTCGGCATCGGTTTTGACCGATTGCAGGAACATGAACAGGATCGGGAAAATTTCGACCACCGCCCATCCGATCAGGAAGGCGTACAGGAACAACAACGCTGGATTCATCGCTTTCCAAAACGGCGCGGGCGCTTTTTCGGGTTGGGCGCTCGTCCGCGCGCGGGTGAGAACAGCCATAATGTAATGTAAACCTCGCTAAAGTGATGAGTACCGAAGACTGAGTGCTGAGAAAAAGCGCGCTTCTAACCTTGCGGCATCGGATTTGAACGATGTAGCGCACGGCTCATGCCTTTTAAGTCGTCAGCCCTCAGCACTTGCTTCTAGTACTCGACATGCTCCGGGCGGAAGATGCGCAAATACACGTTGGATAGCACGAAGATGATCACGAACATGATCACCGCAATCGCGGAGCCATAGCCGAACTCGGTGAAGCGGAACGCCGTGCGATACAAATAGACCGCCAGCACGTTGGTCGCTTCGCCGGGACCGCCGCCCGTCATTGTCCAGACGATATCGAAAACTTTGAACGAGAAGATGAGCTGTAGGAGGATGATCGTCATGGTGACGTTGCTGATCAGCGGCATGATGATTTTCGTCGCGCGCTGCTGCCACGTCACGCCGTCAAGCGTGGCAGAGTCGTGAATCTCCTGCGGGATGTTCTCCATCGCCGCCAAGAAGATGATCATCGGGAAGCCCGCATACTGCCAGATCGTGACGATGATCAGCGACACCATCGCAAACACCGGATCGCCCAACCACACGGGCGGATTTTCGACGCCGAGCGCCTTGAGCAGCAGATTGACCGCGCCGAACGTCGGATCGAGCAGCTTCTCCCACAGCAACCCGACGACCGTCCCCGACACCATCACGGGCAGGAAGTACGCAACTTTGAAGATGCGCCAGCCGCGCACCTGCCGCTCGATGCTGAGTGCCAGCAGAAAGCCGAGGGTCACTGTCCCCGTCGTGGTGAAGATGCTGAAGATGATGTTGTTGCCGATGGCGAGGTAGAGGATTTTGTCTTGCAACAGCCGCTCGAAGTTCTCCAGCCCGACATACACGCGCGGCGCGATGCCGTTCCACTCGTAGAAGCTGAGCAGCAAACTCTGGACGATGGGGTAGACCAGAAACAACCCCATCAAGATGAAAGCGGGCGCGAGAAAGATATACGCGATGGCATTTTTGCGGATTTGCGTCCCCAACTGACCGAACTTCCCGGTCAATCCCGCTGTAGGGGCGCGCGATCTCAATCCCTCAGGGCGGATCAGCGTATCGGTCATGATCAATCCTTCAAAAAATCAATTGTTGGGGAATGCAACCGGCGCGGAACGGATGGAGAAACAGGATTTAAATTGACAGGTTGAGTAGGGGCATAGCGTGCCATGCCCTATATGTAACCTGAGTTTCGGATAGACCCCGACCCCTCTCCTCGCTTGCGTGGGAGAAGGGGTGAGGGGACAAAAAGCTATCCAAAACTGAGGTTATGTAGGTTTGGCACGCCAAACCCCTACATCATGCCAATGTTCTTCCGGTTCGCCATGACAACGCGCTCAAAACGGCTGTAGGGGCGCGGCACGCCCCTACATTTTTTATGATTTAGCGGGTGCGGTGACGTTCCGCCAGCGCCTCGATGGATTGTCCGACTTCTTCGACGCCGATGCGCCCGCCGAGCAGGTCTTGCCACAGGATATGGCTCTGCTCCGCCATGTTCGCCGGAACGGGGTCATCCCAACCGGTCGTCGTGCCGAGCGTCGGCAGCATCGCGTACATTTCCGCGACTTGGGGCCCAATCGCCGTGATTTCTTCGGCGGGGATATCGGTGCGCGACGGGACGATGCCCGCGCCACCGATTTGCGCAATCACTTGTTCGGGGGAATTCATGAACGCCACGAACTGCTTGGCGATATCGACATTCGGTGTCCCGGCGGGAACCATGATGCCGTCGCCCGCGTACAGCAGGAACTTCGCGCCGTTCGCCTCATCGACTTGCGGATAGAGCATCCAACCGAAGTCGATATTCGGCGCTTCGTTGTAGAGGATCGGCGCGGTCGGCGCCCACGATCCGTCTTGGTACATTGCGGCGCGTTCTTGCACGAACAGCGCGCGCCCTTCGGCATAGCTGCGTCCCAAGAAGCCTTCCGCAAAGACGCCGTTGTTGGCGTAATCCAACAGCAATTGATTGGCGGTCGTCCACGGTGGTTCGGTGTAGCGCGTGAGCGGTTCGCTGCCCGGACGCCAGTTGAACAGCAGATCGACGAGCTGTTCGTTCGTGGCGACGCGCGACAAGATCGCGTCGTGCGTATGTCCGACGATCCAGCCCTCTTTGCCGCCGATGGTCAGCGGTTCGTAGCCCGCCGCGCGCAGTCGATTGCACGCATCATATAACTCTTCATTCGATGTGAAGTACGGACGATCAGCCGGCGGCGCTTCGATGCCGACTTCCGCGAAGATCGCCTTGTTGTAATAAATCTGCGGATACCACACGACGCCGCCGCAGACCGCATATTTGTTGCCATCCGGCTGTGTGTAGAGCGTGAGCGTGGACTCTGGCATCACATCGTTCCAGCCTTCGCTCTCGTACAGATCGTTCAGCGGCTCCAAAAAGCCGTTGTTGGCGATATCCTGATACTGGCGTCCATCCACCCAATACCACGCCACATCCGGGCGATCATCCGACGCGACGATCTGCGGGAAGGTTGGCTTGTATTCCGTCTCCGCGCCGCCCGCCACGTTCAGGACGACGTTGATATCGGGGTTGACCGCCATGAAATTATCTGCGACGAGCTGCATGCGCGTGGCTTGGTTGCCGGGAATGGTGGTGATGGTGAGGGTGCGCTGTTGGGCGCGCGCGATGATGTTGATGCTGCCAAAACGCTCACTGCGGAGGCTGAATGCGCCCGCAGCGACAGCGGCTGCCGCGCCCTTCAAGAAACTGCGACGACTAAGTTTGGACATGGAAAATCTCCTTACAACAAATGGCGATATGCTCGCACAACTTTTTCTTTCAAGGGTAGTCTACCGTATAAATTATAATCTGTCGAATCGCGGGCAGCGGAAACTGAACACGCGCTTGAAGGACGGTCGATGCCAAATTTTATGCGTATTATCAATGGATAAAACGTCATGCGGGTGACAAGGTGTCCTCTCCCCCTCTCCGTACCGGAAAGGGGGTCGGGGGGTGAGGTCTTTATCCTGAACTTCCTTCTTGCTTGTATTTAGCCCTACCCTTGCACCAGCTCCATCTTTTGCAGTTCGTCCATCAGCGCGTTGAATTCAGGGATGCTCAACTGCTGCTTGGCGTCGCTCATGGCGACGGGGGGATTCGGGTGGACTTCGACCATCAAGCCGTCTGCGCCCGATGCCTTCGCCACGCGCGCCAACGGCTTGGCGATATCGCGGCGTCCCGCGCTGTGCGAAATGTCCACGACAATCGGCAGATGCGATTCCAGCTTCATGACCGCGACGCCGCCGATATCAAGCGTGTTGCGCGTCGATTTCTCGAACGTGCGGATGCCGCGCTCGATCAAAATCACGTTCGGGTTGCCGCCGCTGACGATGTATTCCGCCGCGTACATGAATTCTTCCAGCGTCGCCGCCAGCCCGCGCTTGAGGATCACGGGTTTGTTGACCTTGCCGACCGCGCGCAGCAAGAAGCTGTTTTGCATGTTGCGCGCGCCGACCCACAGCACATCGACGTATTCCAAGAACATCGGGATTTGGCTCTGATCCATGATCTCGCTGATCACGAACATCCCGTACTTGTCCGCGACTTGGCGCGCGATCTTCAAGCCGTCCTCACCGAGTCCCTGAAATTCATACGGGGAGGTGCGCGGTTTGTACGCCATGCCGCGCATCAGCTTGACGCCGCGTGCCGCCAGCGCCGCCCCCACTTCATCCATTTGCTCGAACGACTCGACGGCGCACGATCCGGCGATGATTTGGAAGCCGCCATCCCCGATGCGCGTCACCCCATCGGGCATGGTGATGATGGTACGCTCATCGGCGTTCTTGCGCTGCACTTTGATTTTCGCGCGGGCTTGTTTTTCTTCGAGGTCGAGCGAGGCGCGGAAGATTTCGCGGAACAGCGCCTTGATCGTGTCGTTGCTGAAGGGCCCGTTATTCGCCATCTCCAAGACTTGCAGCATTTGCGCCTCGCGCGCCGGATCGTAATGCCCGACGCCCAACTGCGTGTGAATCTTGCCGATATCGCTGACGACACGGGCGCGCCGGCTCAACAGTTCCAACAACTGCATGTTAATTTCGTCGATTTGCTCGCGTAGTTCGCGGACGCGATCTTCTGACATCTGGTTTTCCCCCTAAATCGAGTAATGAGTCATGAGCGATGAGGAAAAACTGTAAAAAATTCCTCAAGGTTCTTTGTGCAGCACGCATGACTGTTCGTGGCTTCTTTAACGAAACAGAGCAATTATAATCGCGCAGGGGCATGTTTGCCTACGCGCGGGTTGGACGGCGTTCGGCACAGCACACCGTCATGCGACGGCGAGGCACGCGCGCAAACGAAACGAAAGCGATGCGAGCATACAAAATGAAGTTTCGTCCGACAAGGGCGCGAAAATACAACGAATCGATGGTGGCGTGTAAAGCCGCGGCGGCGCGCCCGTTACGCTTCGCCATCCGCGTCTGCTTCGTCCTGAAACCGCGCCTTGCTGGCGTCGGCATCGATCTTCTCTGCGCCCACGCCGCGCCGCACGATGAAATGATCCAAGTCGCGCGCGACGAGGGTGTTGGGAAAGATGCGCCGCGCCTCGCCCGCGATGTCGCTCTCGCGGTAGCGGCGCGAAACATGCGTCAGCAGCAGCGAACGCACGCCCGTTTCCGCCGCCAGCGTCGCGGCGCGCGCTGCCGTCAAATGTCCGTAGTGGCGCGCGGTGTCGGCGTCCTGCTCCAAAAACGTCGCCTCAATCACCAGCACATCCGCGCCCGCGACGATGCTTTTCACATTGTCCACGCGCCCGATGTCGCCAATCGTGACCAGCTTCGCGCCCTCGACCGTTTCTCCAAGCACCATCGCTGGCGTGACGACGCTCCCGTCTGCCAGTGTGATCGACTCGCCGCCGACCAACCGCCCGCGTTCGGGTCCCGCTGGCACGCCCAACGCCTGTGCCTGTTCCACGAGGAACGGACGCCGCGATTTCTCTTGAAAGACGAAGCCGAACGAGCTGTAACCGCGATGCGTGACCGGAAACGCGGTGACGGTAAAGTCTTTGAACGCCAGCAGCGGATCGCGCTGGACGGTGTGTAGATTGATCAATTCAATCGGCAGCGGCGGTTCGCCATACAGCACCACATCGAACAACAGTGTACGCACGCGCTGGATCGCTGCTTCGCCGCCCCAAATCGTGATCGAATCGAGGCTGGTTTCCCACTGGGTGAAGGTCGAAATCAAGCCGCCCAAGCCCAGAATGTGATCGAGATGTTCGTGCGTGAGCAGGATGCGATTCAGGCGCTTGAAGCCGACGCCGCTGCGCAAGATTTGGCGCTGCGTACCTTCGCCACAGTCGATGAGAAAGCGCGCTTCACCCGCGAGGATCACTTGCGCGGGCAAGCCCCGATGGATCGATGGCGCGGACGCCGATGTACCGAGAAAGACGATTTCAAACATGCAGTTATTCTAGCGGAGAATGCGCGCATCGGTAGGGGCGTTAGATCGATGTGGAACCAGCAAGATTCACGGCAAAACAGGCACCGCAGAGAAAAAACGAAGGATCACAGCTTTCCTTTCTGCGTCCCTTGCGCTCGCTGCGGTGAAACGCCCTTATCGCTATTCGACGCGGAAATCGCCGATGAACAGGCGCGCTCCACGCGGCGCGCTCGTCGCCGGATCGAACACGTCGAGCCGCCGCTGATCGTCGCCATGAAAGCCGCCAATCGAGATCAGATACGTTCCGGCGGGCAGCGTGAACGGCAGTTGGATGAAGCCGATCTGGATGAACACATCGCGCGGCTGCAATGCCGCTGGAATCACGCTAATCGCGTCCGACTGGGCGACCGGCGCAGCGCCGGGATCGCCCAAAATGTGCGTGAACAAGATCAGATCGGACGGCACAACACCATCGACGCGCCAATAGGTCACGACGGGGACAATATCGCCGGGACGCTGGACGGCGTTCCATGCACGTTCGTAGCCCAAAAAGGTTACGTTTTCGCCAAAGCGGATCGGCGGCGCGCTCAACGGCTCAACGCCGGGCGCTTCGGGCGCGAACGCGATGGGCGCGGTCGTGGTGAAGGCGCCGATCCGATCTGCCAGCGTCGCCGCCGTGCCATCCAAGCCGAATACCACGTCGGGCGGCAGATCGCCGTCGCTCAGTGCGGCGTCCTGATCGATCCAGCCGCGCAAAATCGGCGTGACGCGCTGTGCGCCGCCCGCTTGCGGCACGATGATCTGTCCGCGTTCACCGCCGTCGGGGAGGATCAACGCCGCGCCACAGTCGGCATAGCGGATCGTATAGCGCGCCGTCGCGGTCGGTCGGTGCATCATCAGCGCGATCAACTGCGCGTCGCTCAGGCGCGCGGCGGACGATGGCGGACGCAAGTTCGACTCGCAGATGACCGTCGGCGTTGTCTCGACGGTACGATCCAAATGCCGCGCGATCTGCCCCAAGCGCGCATTGTTGACCTCGCGCACGACGGCGTTGGCGGGATAGACAATCAGCAAGTCACGTCCCGTCCAACCGACATTGAACGCCAACAAGCCGACCAAGCCCACGACGCCCGCGCGCAGCCGCGCCTTGTACGGGACGCTGTTGATCAGCGTGGTCACGCCCAAGCCGAACAGCAGCGCCAAGATCGGCAGCACCCCCGCGAAGCGCGCAAAATCGGGGCTGTCCGGCGCGATTAAGCCGATGGGCAGCAGCAGCGCCAGCGCGATCAACAACAGCAGACAGCGCGGCTGCCGTCCGAAGCGCAGTGCGGTCAAGATACCGACGAGGATCACGATGCCGCTGATCAGATCGAACATCGGGCGCGCGGGCAGATTGAAATGTGGACTGCTGTCCCCGACGAAGATCAACCCGCCGAGCGCATTAATCACCGACTCGACCGTCCAGCCGCCGTTGAAGATTCGGCGCGCACCGCTGAGTGTCGGCTGTCCCAACGTGGCAATCAGGTACGGCATCCCGACGACGATCAGCACGACCAGCGCGAACCACGTATAACTGAGCGTGCGGCGCGAGAGCGGGCGGCGTCCCGGCAAGCGGCGCGCCACGATCACGAACGCGATGAAGATCAGCGCCATGAGCGCCGTCGGGTACGCCACCGGATGCAGATAGAAGCCCAGTCCCAACAGCAAGCCCAACGCCGCGAACGGGATCGTTTTCGGCTCGTGGCGCGTGCGCAGCCCATAGACCGGGAGCGAACGCGCGAGGGCGAGTAACGTTGCGGTGATGAACAGCGGTACGAACGCCTCGGCGCTGATCGAGCGCGCCAGCAGCGCCGGGAACATGCCCAACGCCATCAGCCCTGCCGCTGCCAGCGCCGCCAACGCGCCAAACATGCGCTTGCCGACGGCGTAGAGCAGCGCGACGGACAGCATCCCAGCGAAGATCGCCGCGATCCGATAACCCGTTACGCCGACGCCGAGCAAGCTGGAGACTGCCGCAATCAGGGTAGCGGGCAGCCCCTCGTGTCCGACCCCATCGACGCTGTAATAGACTTCGATGCGCCCCGCGCGCGCCGTCTCGATCAGGCGAATCTCGGTGATCTCGTCGGGATGCAATCCGGGCGGGAGCGATGTGACGCTCGCCATCCGCCAGACCGCCGCGAACAAGAACAGGATCACGACCAAGAGATAACTGAGACGGTCAGACAATGAAGTTTCCTTTTTGTGATGAGAACGCCCGCCGCTTCAAAAGCATCCCAGCAGGACGCCCGTACCCATCGATTGGGTGCGATCTCGCCGCCGACCAAGAGTTCACGCGCGTCGCTCTAGGACACCCTTACATCGATTGGGTGCTGTTTCGTTACGCCATCAGCACTGCTTTTCAGATCGCCGTCGCCCACGCTGTGAACGCCAACGTCAGCGCGCCCAACACCACATTGAGCCATGTCAGCCGTGCCTCGCGCTGGCGCAAGCGCGCGATATCTGCCGTCGCCAGTGTTTGCGCCGCCGGATTGCCGCGCGCTTGCAGCAACCGCGCGCGCTCCAAGGCTGGAATCACCGCATATTGCAGCGACAGCCCGCACAAAAACATCCCGCCGACGGCAACGTGCTTGAGCAAGATCGCGCGGCTCCAATCATTCGTGAATTGTAACACACCGTCATATTGTTCATCACCCGCCATCTGGATCAAGCCCGTGACAACCAAGACGACCAGCGCGAAGTTGGTCAACGGGAAGAAACGCCGCCGAATTTCGCTCAACAGCGCCTCCAGCGTCGGGCTATCGCCGCCCACGCGCCGCGCCGCCGGGACGACCAGCAGCGCCAGCGCCGCCAACCCGCCGACCCAAACCATCGTGGCGATCAGGTGAAAAAAGTAGCTAATCGCAAGGATCGACGGGGACAAATCCCATAGCCTCCGCGCTGTCTGGGGCGCGCGCCGGAATCACACGGTCGCCACAGAATTTCGCCATATTTGCCAGATCGAAATAGCTCTGCGTGGTCGCCCCGTTCGGGCGCGTGATGCTCCACCACAATTCTTCGTCGTTCGCCGTCCAATCGGGATCAGCGATGTAGATCATCGACATCAGCCCGACCCACGGCTGCCAATGTTCGGCAGCATAGCGGTACGCCTCGACCAGATAACGCGCTTGCGTCAAATCATCGACGGCGAACCATGAATAGTCCGGGTGAATTTGATCCGTCGTCCAACCCAACTCCAAGATCGCCACCTGCCGCGCGGCGTCACCGTTGCGGATCATGATTTGGCGCATATCCTCGACGCGCCGGAAGGTGAAAAAACGCTGTCCGCCCATCTGCTGCGCTTCATCCGGGCTGACGTGTGGCGGCTGATTGTAACCCGGCGCGTTCAGTCCGACGACATCGATATGGCGCGTGAAGTCGGCATCGTACAAGGCTTGCAAGTACACATCATCGGGCGTGGTCGTCGCATCCCATGTCCCCGTCGGCGCGAGTCCAGCGGAGATCAGGATCGCGTCTGGGTCAACCCGCCGAATCGCGCTGCTGCACGCCGCCAACAAGCCGACATAGCCCGCCGCGTCGGGCGTCGCCCCGCCCCATTCGCGCCCCAAGTTCGGCTCATTCCAGATTTGGTACGCCGCGATCCGCCCGCGATAACGTTCTGCCAGCGCGCCGCAAAAATCGGCGTAGTCCGCCAGATTGTCGGGCGGCGTGTCGTGAATATCGGCGGACGCGCTCCGGTTGGCGGACGAAAATGCCCACGGCGGCGCGTCGGACAAACGGGCGACCACCCGCAGATCGCGCCGTTCAAATTCATCGAGCAGCGCATCAGCGCGCGTAAAGTTGAATTGATCGTCGACGGGTTCGATATCTTCCCACGCGAAAGTTTGCTTGACGTGGCTGAACACCATCAGCCGCACCCAATCGAGATCGCGCCCCGCGAAGCCGTGATCCCACCACAAGAACGCCTGAATGCCATAGGTCAGCGACGTGAACGGCGGATCGGTGACGGCAAACGCCATAAACGGATCGGCGTCCGATTGGGGGACGGAGAGCATCATCAGGAGAAAAATCAATAACCTCACGCCCCTGCCCCCAGTCCGTACCAGAGAGGGGAGAATCGCGTGTTGGAGACTCCCCCTCTCCACATGCAGCGGCGGTTGGGGGGAGCGATCTGTCATTCGGCTTGGCACATGCGGTGAATCACGACTCATTCACGCGCGCCTCATACGCCCGATTCCAATCGCGCACGGCGTCGAACACGGGGCGAAAGACGAAATTGGGCCCGATGATCGAATAGGCGACGTTATCATTGTTCGCCGCCCAGCCAGCTTGCGCGCCGTAGTTGAGATTCCACAGGATCGCCAACTGTACCGTGTCCCAATCCAACATCGATTGAATGGCGGTCACGGTGAAATCGCGCTGTTCTTCCAGCGTGTTATCGTTGGCGAACTCGAAGCCCTGTGGAATGCCGGACAAGCCTTCGGCGCTGGGCCAGCCGAACTCGGTCACGCACAATTTTTGCGTCCCGCCCGCCAGCGCGATTTTGCTGGCAACCGTTTGCAGCGTACTGCGAAAGCTCCAACTGTGATGGGGATTGTCGAAGGGGCCCCGATACGTCGCGGAGGGATCGTTTGGCACGGCATCCCATGTATATTCTGGGCTGAGGTTGATGCCGTTATGATGCGCGCCCACGCAGTCGGTGTAATTGAGCATCCCGGCGGCGATCAATTGATCCATGTACACGAAATCATCCCACGCCGCTACACCATCGCTGAGTCCGGTCGGCGCGAGTGCGCCGCTGATGACGATCACGTTTGGATCGACCGCCTTGATCGCGGTGTGGGTCACGCGCAGCAGTTCAACGTAATCGGCGGCGCGCAAGCCATCGATGGATGTCCATTCGCGGTCGAGATTCTGCTCGTTCCAGACTTCGATGGCGTGGATCATGCCGGGATAGCGGCGCAAGAGCGCGGACACGAAATTGGCGTAGGTTTGCGGATCGGCGGGGGGGCCGTGTCGGTCGAGGTTCACGCCATCTTCGCGCGCCCAATCCGGCGCGGTCACGATAGACGCGAGGACGCGCAGCCCGCGGGCTTGTGCGGCAGGCAGGAAGGTATCGGGGATGAACCAGTCGAAGGTATCGGGCGCGGTCTCGATATCCTCCCAGCGCACTTGGAATTTGACCCAATTCACGTCCAATTGGTTCGCCGCCACGTCCATCCACTGCCCCATGTTGTCGTAGCTGACTTGGACTTGCACGCCCAATTGAAAGCGCCGCTCATCGACCGGGAGCAGCGTGGGATTCGGGGCGATGGGCGCGCTAGCGCCCGTGTCGGCGGCGCCCGAACCGCCCGCGCGCGCTTGCGTCGCCAGCGGCACGCCGCCGAACGGATCGGGTGTTCCCGTAGCGACTTGCGCGATCAAGGGGACGGTTTCGACAGTTTGCGTCTGCTTGGCGGCGGCGTCGATGGCTTGCGCTGTCGCCGTGATCGCAGCGAACTGCGCTTGTGCCGTCCCGCGCACTTCCGTCGCTTGGATCAGCGCCGCATTGGCGGTCGCCGCGCGCGAATCGAGCGCGGTGATGCGCGTCTCGGCGGGCAGCGCCACATCGCGCATGTTCGCGCCGCGCGCCGCCAGCGGATCGACGGCATCATAGGTCATGTAAATGGCGATGAAGGTTGCCGCCGCTAACGCAATGGTCAGCCCCGTCCAAATCACGACGAAACTGCGCACTTGTTTACGAAACCGAGTTCTTGTGGTCGTTGCCATCGGATTGATCCTCATCTTGCGTACTTAAGGCACCTGAGTTTTGGCTAGCTTCACCTCGACCCCCAACCCCCTCAGCCATTGCATGGAGGGGGCTTTCAAACCCGTTGTGACCTGTCCTGCTCCCCCTCGCCACAGCGTGGAGAGGGGGTTGGGGGGTGAGGTGAACGGTTTAGAGCCGATCCAAAACTCAGGTTAAGGTCGTGGCTTGCCGCTGGCACGCCCCTACAACGACACGAACCAGCGCGCGCTTGCGTTCACTCAACCCTCAGCACTCAGTCTTATCTTTTAAGCCCGCGCCGCGCTGCGTCCAACCAGCGACCAGACATAGCCCTTGCCCGGCGCGAACAAGAATGCCAGCGCGAACAGCACCGTCAGCGTTAGCACGACTGCCGCGCTCGGCGCGATGCCCAGATGCCACGCCACCAACATCCCGATCACGCCGCCGCCCGCGCCGATCACCGCCGCCCACAGCATCATCGCGTTCAAGCGGTGGACAAACAAGCGCGCCGTCGCGGCGGGCGTGACCAACAGCGCCGCCACCAGCGCGACACCGACGGCTTGCAAGCTGATCACGACGGTGAGCGCCAGCGCCACCAGCAGCAGCGTCCGCAGGCGCTCGCCGGGCAGTTTGAGCGTCTGTGCAAGCGTCGGATCGAACGAGACCAGCAGCAGTTCCTTGTAGAATGCCAGTATCAGCCCGACGACGACCGCGCCAACCACGCCAATCAACAGCAGATCGTCGCTGCTGACCGCGAGGATATTGCCAATCAGGATGTGCGTCAAGTCGGTACGGAAATTTTGCGCCTTCGAGATGATGCCGATGCCCAACGCCAACGCCCCCGCGAACACCACGCCAATCGCGGTGTCCTCGCGCAGTCTGCCGCCGCGCGTCAGCCAGCCGATGCCGAGTGCCGACAGCACGCCCGCCACCACGCCGCCGACGAGTACCCATTGGCTGTTGCCGCCCGTCGCTATGTACGCGACCGCCACGCCCGGCAGAATGGTGTGCGCCATCGCGTCGCCCAAGAACGCCATGCCGCGCGTCACCACGAACGCGCCAACCACGCCGCTAACCACGCCGATCAGCACGACCGCCAGCGTCGCCCGCTGCATAAAGCCGAGCGCGAAGGGTTCGATCAACAAGCGGTAGAGAAAATCATTTTCCATGTGCATGTCCGCTCTCACGAAGGATCGATGATACCATATCGTGGCGCGGCGTGGGGCGCGCTCAAACACCGCAAGGAGTCGCCGCGTGGGCTGAATATTCCGACTGAAAAACCGGTGATCGTCGCGCGCTGACAGGCGAAGGCACAATCTAGCGCCCGTTGCTTCACTGATGAATTACGATTTCATAATCGCTCGACTCCATTTTTACGCCCCGCTTATCTAACCTTAAAGCTTTCGTCATTCAATTTTTCTAAATTATTCGTTATAATACGTAATATAACGCAGCCGAATCACATCGTGAAAGCTTGAGAAAAAATGCCGTATACACTCAAATGGCTTGTCGCCAATCGCATCCTTCACCTGTATGTATCAAGCGACGTACCAATACAGATGTGGGGGGAGATACAAGCGGCGATCTATACGCATGTCGCCGAGGGGATGGCATCTGTGCATTTGATCGTTGAGGCGGAACTTAACCCCAATGTGAAGACTATCAGTGATATCAAAAACCTATCTGGCTTGCGTCCGATTGTTCATCCCAACATGGGTTGGATAATGATTTTGCAGCGCAACATTATGGTACGTTTGTTCGCCACGGTTGCACTGCAATTATACTCGCCACAAGTAAACTACGAGATGGTGTCGGACTACGATCACGCAGTTGCCGCGCTCAAACACCGCGACGAATCGCTGCGCGCGCTGCACATCCCTAAAATCATGCCCGAAGACGCTATGACCCTGTAATCGGGCCCGGCGTTGGCGCGATGGGCGTCGGTTGAATTTCGTCCGCATTCCCCTCAAACGACGTGACCACAATGATCGGCGTCGATGAAGGGGCGATGGCGAATTCGGGCGTCTGCGTGATGAATCCGGCAGGGGGGCGGGTTGGAATGCCGCCCGGTACGCGCGGCGTGGGGATGCTTGGTGATGGCGCGAAGGTCGGGAGCGTCTGTCCCGGCTGCAAGACATCCGTCCCAAACGGATAGTTGAGTTCGGCGCGGCGGTTCAGTTCAGCGCGGAGCGCGCCAAAATCGTCGGCGGGGATCGGATCAAAGAAGATATGCGGCGCGAACTGTGCCATTTCCACGCCCAAGGCGGGCATCAGATCGCGGTATGCCAGCGCCGTCAGCGCGACCGTCTCGACCGTCGGGATGAAGTACAGCAGCCGGGTATTGGTGATCACCGTTGGGCGAAAGCGATCCCAATACTGGCGCGCGGCGTCGAACAGCCATTCCGCGCCCAAATTGGGTGCGAGCAGCAGAAAATGGTAGCGGGGATAGGCGAATTGCATCAGAAGCCAACACGACTACGTGCTGAGGACTGCGTGCCGAGTAAAAGATCGGACAGGTGACGTTGATCGCGCATTTTAATCGGTTTTCCCCTGTTTTTCAGCACGCAGTCCTGCCCTTCTCATTTCTGCGATTTGGGATCGAACGCATCGCGCAAGCCATCCCCGATGATGTACAGGCACAACACCGTCACGAAGATCATCAAGCCGGGTGTGAACAGCAGATGGGGCCCCCGTCGGAACATATCTTGCGCGTTGGAGAGCATATTGCCCCACGTCGCTTCGGGCGGCAGCACGCCCAAGCCCAGAAAGCTGATGGTTGACTCCGCGAGGATCAAGCCGCCAATCGAACTCGCCAGCGAAATGACCGTGATGCTGAAGAGATTGGGCAAGATGTGAACGAACATGATCCGCAGCGTCGAAGCGCCCATCGCACGCGCGCTCAAGATGTAATCCATACTGCGTAAGCGCAGCGTTTGCCCGCGCATCAACCGCGTGGGACCCGTCCACCCGATCAGCGAGACGACCAGCACCAGCGTCGTGGCGGACGGCGTGAGGACAGATGCAATGAGTACCAGCAGGAACAGCGACGGGATCGAATCCACCGTCGTGACAACCCAGCCGATGAAATCATCGAACGCGCCGCCCAGATAGCCCGCCGCCATGCCGAAGAATGTCCCAATCGAGAGCGCGATGACCGCGCCGAAGAAGCCAATTCCCAACGAGACGCGCCCCGCAACCATCAAGCGCGCCAGTTGATCGCGCCCCAGATTGTCGGTGCCGAGCAGATGTCCCGGCGCGCCAATGCCTTGAAAGCGAATGCTGGGATCAGTGGTGTTGGGGTCAAGTCCGAGTAGGTTGGTGAACAGCGGCGCGCCGACCGCGGCGATGCTCAAAATCAAGAGGATCGCCATTGCCGTCAACGTCAGATAATCGCGCCGCAGCAGCCGCAACCCGCGCGCGAACTGCGATTCGCTGCGGACGTGGCGTCCTTCCGCGATCAATTCAATCGGAGATACTTGTTCGAGGGTCGCCATGTCTACCTACCTACTCCAAGCTGATGCGCGGATCGATAATGCCGTACAGAATGTCGGATATCAAATAGCCAAAAATGGTGGCGAGCGCCGCGTAAATCGTGACTGCCATGACCACGGGATAATCGCGCTGCGTCACGGCGGCAATCGCTGTCCGCCCGACGCCGGGCCAACTGAAGATGGTTTCGGTTACAACCGCGCCGCCGAGTACGCCCGTGAGCGAGGGGCCCAAAAAGGTCGCAATCGGGATCAGCGCGTTGCGTGCCGCGTGCCGAAACCAAACCGCGCGATCCTTCAAGCCCTTCGATTTCGCCGTGCGGATATAATCTTCGCCCACCACATCGAGCATCGACGCGCGCGTGAAGCGCGAATAGCCCGCGATCAACCCCGTCGAGAGGACGAAGGTCGGCAAAATCATGTATTGCAACCGTAAGTAGGCGGGGGGACAGCTGTCGTCCATCGTCACGGCACAGCGCCCTTGCAGCGGCAGCCAATCGAGCGTGACACCGAAGAACAAGATCAGCATCAAGCCGAGCCAAAAGACCGGAATCGCATCGAACACCACCGCCAGCACGCGCGTGAGGTTGTCGAACCAACCGCGATGGCGTACCGCCGCCACAATGCCGATCACGATCCCGATGGTGGTGCCGATGATCAGCGACGAAACGCCCAGTTCCAGCGTCGCGGGCAAGCGTTCGATCAACACATCCAAGACCGGACGCCGCGCCGTGAACGACGTGCCAAAGTCGCCGCGCAGCACGCCGCGCTTTTCGCCGGGCGGTTCGGGGATGCCGTCACCATCAACATCGAGCGGAATCAGGATCGATGTATCCGCCACGCCGTCGCCGTCGGTATCGCGGCGCATCCAGTCGTCACCCGTCAGCCAGCGTAAATACTGGATGTACCACGGGTCATTGACACCCAAACGCGCGCCCAACGCCTGCCGTTCAGCCGCTGAGAGGCGCGGATTGAAATACAGCGCATTGACGGGTCCGCCGGGAGCGGCGGTCATGAGCAGATACGACAAGATCGTGATCCCGAACACAACCGGGATCGACTGGATCAATCGGCGTGTGATGTAGCGGATCATAGGGGGAAACCTTTGCAAAACGAATTTTTGATCAGAAAGAAACCTTACCCCCAACCCGCTACTCCATTGATGGAGAGTGGCAGATCGTAGGGTTCCCCGCTCCATCAATGTGAAGAGGGGACGAGGGGGTAAGGTGAAGTATTTAGCTAGGCAAATACGCCCATGCGGTGATGTTGTGCGTCAGACCACCCGTCACGCCGGGAATGTAATTGACGTTTTCGAGGTCGCCGCGATAGACGGTTGGCACAATGCTGGTGTTGACCCAATACATCGGCAGTTCATCATGCAGGATTTGCTGAATTTCATCGTACAGCACCTTGCGCTCCGCCTGATCGCAGCCGGGCAGGACGCGCGCCTGCTCGAACAATTCGGTCACGCGCGGATTGCTGTAGGAACCGGGATTGAAGCCCGCACCCACCACATCGCCCAGCGGCGTGAACAGATCGCGTTGTTCGTTCGGATTACCGTTGTCGAAACCGCCGAAGAACAGCATGATGGCGTCGAAGTTCTGTCCGTCGAATTTCTCCAGCATCGTCTGGAATTCGAGGATATCAAGCGTCATATCGAAGCCGGTGGCGGCGAGTTGATCTTGCATCAGTACCGCGCTCGATTCGACCGACGTATTGCCGCTGAAGCTGGTCAGCGCGAACGAGAGGGTCGTGCCGGGTTCGGCATACAACGCATCTTCGGTTGCGACACGCGGCGTGGTGGGGTCGTTGTCATCGTCCACGAAGCCCGCTTCGTCCAACAGCGCCATCGCGGCTTCGGGATCATATGCCCACGGGGACAGCGTGTCGTTGTGCGCCCATGATGCTTCCAAAATTGGGCTGGCGACCGGGATGCCCGATCCGTTGAACGCGCCTTCGTTCAGCGCGGCATGATCGATGCTCAGGGCAAACGCCTGACGAACGCGAACATCACCGAAGATCGGGTGATTGCCTTGATCGATGGGCGCGCCGCTTTCATCTTCGGCATTCTGAGGATTGAGCGGATCCGCGACATTGAAGCTGATGAACTGCCAGCCCGACGCGGGACCTTCGATCAAGTTGACTTCGCCCGCTGCTGCCAAATCTTTCAATTCGGCTTCGCGGTCTTCCGGCACGCTGTCGATGATCGTCAGATTGCCGGCGAGGAATTCCTCGACGACGAGCGTCTGATCTGCCAGTTGGCGTTGGATGTAGCCCTGCGGAATGACATAGCCGAACTCGGTATCGGGAAATTCCTGATTCGGGGTCAAGGTAACTTGTTCGCCCGTGCGGAAGTTCGAGAACTCGAATTCGCCCGCTGTGACCGTCGGGTTGGTGTTGAACTCGCTCTCATTGATCGCGGCATAATCCGTGCCAAACAGTTCGTTGAAGACATGCGCCGGAACGGGCGGGATGTCGTCAATCGTGCTGAGTGCGGAGCAGTCCGCCGCCGTGAAGGTCACGACCACGGTCTGCGCATCGGGTGCTTCGACGCTGGCGACGCTCGACACGCTGCCGATCAGCGGGGAGTCGAGTGCGCCACTGGCGAGCGCATCATAGGCATACAGGAAGTCCGCCGACGTAATCGGTGTGCCGTCTGTCCAGGTATAATCGTCGCGCAGCGTGAAGGTGTAAACCGTGCCATCATCGCTAATCGTCCACGAATCGACGATTTGATCCGGCGCGCCAGCATCGTAGCCGCCCGTCTCGACATTGATTTTCAAGAAATTGGGCCAAATGAAGCGCGCGATATCCCCCGAGGGACCATCGCTGATCAACAAGGGGTTAAAATTGGTCGGGTCGCCGCCGAAATTGGGCCACACGATGGGTGCACCTTCGCCCGCACCGAGCGTCTCTTGCGCGGACGCAGGAAGCGCCAACAACGCCACGAGCAGAAGCGCCAATAAGCCTACAACACGTTTCATCGATTACTCTCCAAAATTGAATTGAACATTGCACTGAGTGTAACACGCGCGAACGCGCATGAAGGTTCAGTCTATCATCAAGCGAACGGGGATAAAATGGTCTACAACGGGCAGATTGATACCGAAAAGGATGAATTGGCATGGACTTGATACCCTATCCGCTGCTGATGCAGCCCGCCTTCCATTCGCGCGTGTGGGGCGGGCGCAAGCTGACGGCGCTGCTGAATAAGTCGCTGCCTGACGACGGCACACCCTACGGCGAATCGTGGGAGATTCACGACAGCGCGACGATTGCCAACGGTGCCTATGCCGGACGGACACTGGGCGACGTGGCGTGCGCATTTGGGGCAGACATGCTCGGCGCAGGCGTCGATCCGGCGCTTGGCGTGCCGCTTTTAGCGAAATTCTTGGACGCCGAAGCGTGGTTGTCGGTGCAGGTGCATCCGAACGACGCGCAAGCGGGACAGTTGGAAGGCGAACCGCGCGGCAAAACCGAAGCGTGGATCGTGCTGCACGCCGAAGCGGGCGCGCAGTTGGTCATTGGCGTGCAGCCCGGCACGGACGCCGCCGCGATGGCGCACGCGATCCGCGCGGATCGGCTGTCCGATATCCTCGTCTACCAAACGGTGACGCGCGGCGATGTGCTGTTCATGCCCGCCAACACGATTCATGCGCTGGGACCCGGCATCGTGATCTACGAAATCCAACAGTCGTCGGATATCACCTATCGGCTGCACGATTGGGGGCGCGTCGGGCTGGACGGACAACCGCGCGCGCTGCACATCGATAAGGGGGTGGCGGTATCGAACACGGCGGCGCTGCCGACGATCACGCACATCGATTGGGACACACCCGGCGACTATGGGGTGATCGAGAGCGAATTTTTCAACACGACGCTGCATTCCCTGCCTGCGGATGGGGATGGACATGCCAGCGGCGCGACCCTACAGACCGAGGGGCGTCCGCATCTGCTGTCGTGTATCGAAGGCGTGGTGGTGATCGAAACGGAACGGCGTTTCACGCTGCCCAAGGGGCAATCGGCGTTTCTTCCAGCGGCGCTCGGCGCGTACACGATCAAAGCAGGAACCGACGGCGCGAAACTGCTGCGCGCGTGGTGAGTCAGGGGCTGATCGACAGCCAAAAAACGACTTCAAACGCACCCACCTCTCCACTTGGAGAGGTGTCTCTTGTAGAGGGGTTGGGCGGTGAGGTTACGTTTGAAGTCGTTTTCGGTTGATCATTAGGGAACGGGAATACCCGCGTCGCTCTCGTTGCGCAAGAAGCCCGCTTCGGCTTGTACCCAACCGACGACGGTCACGCCATTGCACGGCGCTTCGATCTTGAACCAACTGGCTTCAGTGGCGTCCTTGCCGATCACCGGATAGTTGATGCCGCCCGGCACGGTGCAGATCACCGACGCGCCCGGCGACGGCACAGTGCGCAGCAGATTGTCCACGCCCAAAATGAAGTACGGTTCGCCCAATGCGCCGCGCGTCTCGATGACGTTCAAATCGCTGGCATCGCCGCGTAGAATGATAAATTCGCCCTTGACCCAACCGCGCACGCCGCCGACTTGGACGTACCACCACAAGGAATCAGCTTGCTCTGCGCCGTTGGTGCCGAGCAGGATCAGCGTCGTGCCGCCGTCCACGATGGCGATGCGCGCGTAGCGTACTGCGTCGCCCGTGCGCACATTGAGATTATCGATGTTGACGATGCCATAGGCGGCGTTGGCTTCTGCCACGCCGGGCGCGTTGACCGGACGGGGGAGGTTGTTCGGGTCATTGGCGACGGCTTCTGCCGCGCTCCCGCCGGGCAGCGTCGCACAATTCGCGGTGTTGGTGTACAGCGTTTGCGCCGCCAGCCCACGCCCGCCCAAGCTGATCACCGTCAGCGTCAGCGGATTGGCGCGCGCCCGCAGCGGATAGCGATAGCGCGATCCTGCCTCGAAATCGTAGCGCCCGCCGACGGGGACTTCGATCACCAAATCGTAAATCAGTTCGCCGCGCCCGTCGCTCACGCGGACGACGAACGATTCGCTCCGGCGTCCCGTGTTATCCCGTTCGCCGTTGAGCGTTCCGCCCGCAGCGTCATAGGCGGTACAGTCTGGCGTCAATACGAGATTGCGCGCGCCCGCCGATACGCTGACCACCGTAAACAGCAGCGTCAGCAGCATCCCCAAAAGCAGCAGCCCTTTTTTCATGCGCTATCATCCTTTTTTGAAATTAAAGATCACCGCGCGATAGGGCGTGTCATGGCGCGCTATCGCCTTTGCTTTTATTGTCGCTCAAAATCGTCATCTTGCGCCACTGGACTTTAGCTTCACATCAGGGCTAGCGCATCGACATTCTGATTTCGCTCACCAAAGACCAGCATAAACCACAGCGGCACAGAGGTGGGGGCTGAGGTGAAATTTCACTGCATGACGGGCAAAGTCAGATAATCCGCTGGCACGAACAGCGATCCTTCGGTCGTGCCTTCGGGGACGCTGCTGCGCAGACGCTGATCGAGTTCCCCCGCTGTGATGTTCTCCGCAAAATACGCGCCAAACGCGGCGGACACCTGCCGAACGTGTGCCGCCGATTCGTGGACAAATTCCAGTCGATAATCGCGGATGCCGCTCGCCATCATCTGATCGAGGTGGCGACTGGCGACCTGTGCCTCTGCGCCGAAAACCGTGTTGCGGCAGCCCACGTCCGCCATCACGGGATGGCTGCGCCCTTGGTCGTCGCGCAGGGCGACCTTGTGCCGTTCGCACGGATGCCCACAGTCCAGATGGCTCGTCCCATTCGACAAGAAGCGGCAAAAGACGCAGTGTTCCGTGTGGAAAACGGGCAAATGATGATAAGCGATCACCTCGAAGCGTTCGCCGCCCAGCGACCGCGCCAGCGCGCCGATCTGCTCGGCGTTCAGGTCATGCGTCGGCGTGATCGCCTCGATGCCGAGCTTGAAAAACTGGTCGGCGGACAGTTGATTCGCCACGTTCAAGCTAAAATCCCCGATCAACGGGTGTTGATGCCGTCCTTGCAGCGCCTCCAACAGCCCACCGGAGCGCACGAGAATCGGACAGTCCAAGCGCAGTAGAAAATTGACGACGCGCTGTTCTTGCGGCTTCAGCACGCGCGGACTGGCGACGCGCGGCGTGATTCCGGCGGCGCGGATTTGCTCGACGGCGGGACGCAAGCCGTACAATTCGAGATAATCGAGCGTGATGGATGCGGGCTTGAGATCGAGCGCGGCGTCGAGTTGTTCGGGCGTGCGCACAAGCAGATGCAACCGCGCGGGAAGCGATGAACCTGTTTCGCGCGGACGGACGACGGCGGACAGCGCATCGTCGAGCGCGCGCAGCGCATCAGCGGTGCTGTTGGCGCGCGGCTGCGTTTGTTGGCGCACGAGTTCCTCGACGGCGGCTTGGCGCAAGCGGTTGAGCAGCGAACTGGGGATGAATGGATCGCCCGCCAATTCTGCCGTCAGCCCATCGAGCCGATACGCTGTGCTGCCCAAGCGATCCAACTGCTGATGCAGCGTTTCGGCGGTCACACCCCGATTGTTGGCGCGCGCCAGCGGTTCATCGGCTTGGACGTGGGCGCTGATTTCAGGATGTTTCGTCACTGTCCACGTCAATTGCAGCGGTTCGCCCGCTTTCGCCACGACGCGCACGCTGACCGCTTGCTTGTGGATGGGGGTATTGGCATGGGTGAACGGTTTCGCGGCTTTGTCCACGTTGACATCGTGCGTCCGCCACACCCAATCGCCGGGACGGATGCGATCAAAGTCAAGCGCACCGTTCGCAAACTGAAGTTCCAACCGCCTGCCCACGGGCTTGACCTCATACAGCCGCCCGCCTTCCTCATCGATTTGTGGGCTGCGCCAATCGGCGGCATCGAACACGATCCCATCGCCCGCTTTGAGCGGTGCGACACCCTGCACATCCGTTGGCTCGATCAGCACGCGATCCGCCTCAACGCGCGTCACGCGCCCGCACAAGACCCCGCGATGGCGCGGCGAACGCCCAGACACGACCGCTTGATGATCCGTCCCCCCGATGAAGAACGCGCCCAAGCCGCGCGAGTAGACCTGTTCGATGGCGATTTCGTCCTGTGCCGTGATCGGACTTGGACGCCCATCCCACGCGGCATCGACCGCGCGGCGATAGGCATTGGTCGTCAGCGCGACGTAGTTTTCATCTTTATAGCGCCCCTCGATCTTGAGCGTCGAAATGCCAAGCTCGACAATTTCGGGGACTTGATGCAGCGCGAACAGATCGCCGGGCGACAGGAGATAGCGCGCGTCGCCCAACGGCTTGAGCTGATCATCGACCATCAATTCATACGGCAACCGGCACGCTTGCGCGCACTTGCCCCGATTCGCGCTTCGCCCGCCCCACGCTTCCGACGAGAAACATTGACCGGAGTACGAGACGCACAGCGCGCCATGCACGAAAATTTCCAGTTCGCAGTCGGTCTGTGCGCGGATCGCGCGGATATCTTGCAGCGCCAGTTCACGCGCCAGCACGACGCGGCGCACGCCGAAGCGCTGCGCCAACGCGATGCCTTCCGCGCTGGTGATGCTCATCTGCGTGCTGCCATGAATATCGACATCGGGCGCGATTTGATGCGCCAACTGTGCCATGCCGACATCCTGTACGATCAGCGCATCTGCGCCCGCTGCCGCGATCTGTTCAATCGTCTGAACGGCTTCGCGCAGTTCATGATCGAAGATCAGCGTATTGAACGCGACATAGCCTTTGACGCCGCGCGCGTGCAGCGTCCGCATAACATCGGGCAGTTCGGTCAGCGTGAAGCCAACTTTCGCGCGGGCGGTGAAGTGTTTGAGTCCGAAGTAGACGGCATCCGCACCCGCTTCGATAGCGGCGTGAAGCTGCGGGAAATAGCCAACGGGGCTGAGAATTTCTGGTTTAATCTGCATCATGCGTCTATCATATCTGAAAAGCGCCGTAAAATCCCTGCCTTCAGGCATGGGGATATAAGGCGTCGGTCTTGTGTTTTTGCTGCTGAACTAGGGTATGATCGGGGGAGGTTGAGGATGCGGAAACACCCCCAACCAACTCCCGACGTAGGAGCGTCGAAAGCATGAGCGATTCTACCACTATTCACAAGATGTACAAATATCGTTTGTATCGTTGCCACAAGCAAGATCGCAAGCTGCGGCATAAACTGTTTGTTGCGTCTACCGTGTGGAATCACTTCATCGCCTTTCAAAGACGCTATTATCGCCTCACACAAAAGTACATCTCGCTGCACGCCATGAACAAGCACGTTCTCAAGCTGCGGAAAACACAGCGTTTTGTCTTGTGGCGCGACTTGCATTCGCAAGTTTGCCAAAACGTATGCCGACGGGTAGACGACGCTTACCAACGGTTCTTCAAGAAACTGGCGCAAGGTCGTCCGAAGTTCAAAAAAGCACGTCGGTATTCGTCTTTTACGTTTCCGCAGTCGGGCTATCAACTCGTGTCCTTCAACCAGAATGAAGTCAAGGACAATGGGAAGTACGCGCGTGCGCGGGCAAGCCTGAAAATCGAAGGCGAGACCTATCAGTTTGTTCAACACCGCCCAATGATGGGCGAAATCAAAACGTTGACCGTCAAACGTGATCCAGTCGGTCGGTTGTGGCTGATCTTCAGCGTGGTCGAGGAACAGACTGTTTTCGTATCCAGCACGGGTAAAAGCGGCGGATTCGACTTTGGTTTGAAAACATTCCTGACCGACGATGAAGGGCGTGGCTATACCAGTGCGCAATATTTCGCGCACGGCATTGAAACAGCGCGCAAGCTCAACCGTCGGTTGGCGGGGAAGGTCGAAGGATCGCATCGTTACAAACGGGCGCGGCGGGCGTTGGCAAAGCACAGTGCGGATGTGGCAAACAAGCGGCGCGACCATCATTTCAAGTTGGCACATCGCTTGGGCGACGACTATGACACGCTGTACTTCGAGGATTTGAACATCGCTGGCATGAAACGGCTGTGGGGTCGCAAAGTATCCGATTTGAGCTTTAGCAGTTTCCTGACGATCCTGAAGTGGGTGGCGTCCAAGCGTGGCAAGACCATCGTCCAGATCGGGCGCTTTGAACGCACGACGGGCAAATGTTCCCACTGCGGACAGCTTCAGAAACTCGAACTGCGCGAGCGAACGTTTCACTGCGACTCGTGTCATATCACTTTAGACCGCGATCACAACGCGGCGATCAACATTTTGCGCGCAGGGGCATCTGCGCCCTACTTGAGCGACGCTAAGACGAAGGTTCGCCTTCGCAGTCGTGTTGACGGTAGCAGCCCCCGCCTTTAGGCGGGGGGAGTATGTCACCGACCTTAGGCTTCCAGCGTCGCTACCGCGTCGATCTGCACGAGCATCCCCATGGGCAGCGCCGCCGCTTGAATCGTCGCGCGGGCGGGTGGATTGGCGGGGAAGAAGGTCGAGTAGACCGCGTTCATCGCGGCAAAGTCGTTGATATTCGCCAGATAGACCGTTGTCTTGACCACGTTCCCCATATTGGTTCCGGCGGCTTCGAGGATCGCGCGGATGTTCTCCAACGTTTGCAGCGTCTGTTCGCTGATGCCATCCGAGAGCGCCTTCGTCGCGGGATTCAAACCGCCCTGCCCCGCAGTAAAGACGAAACCATTGGCGATGATGCCTTGCGAGTAAGGACCCACGGCGCTAGGGGCGTTGGGCGTGCTGACGACTTGACGAGTCATACGATTTGTCCTTGTGATGAGCCAGATGAACCATGCACCTATTGTACTGATGCTGTACAATTTTCGGCATCGTGATAATGCAGCACAGCGAGGCGGCATGACCAACAGCACGAAGAATTGGCTGATCGGGTTCGGGATCGGCGCGGGGATCGCGGCGCTGCTGGTGCTGTGGTTCGCCCCGCGAACGGGCGGCGCGTTCATCGCTGCCGCCAAGCGCGGCTATGTCGAGGCGCGCAGCGCCGCGCAGATCGCCGCCGAAGCGCGCCGCGTCGAACTCGAAGCGGAGTTGCAGCGGATGCAGGGCAAGCGGTAACGACAAAAACAGGGCTGAGGACTGCTAAAGCAACCTCACGCCCTGCCTACTGTGGAGAGAGCGTGACGATTTAGCTGTTGATTTTGTATACATCTATACTGATGAAATATGGATATGTACATACCATCAGAGTTTGCCGCGAAAATCGGCGTCACCGTTCATACCTTGCAGCGATGGGATCGAGAAGGGCGTTTGATTGCCAAACGCACGCACACGAACCGTCGTTATCATTAGAGAAGCTATCGAAAAGCTTTGAAGAACGCTGTGCAAGCTGATCCGCAGTCACCGCATCCGCCTTCATCCGACGCCTGAACCGGCAGACTACTTTGCCAAAGCCGCCGGCATCCGTCGTTTTGTCTTGAATTGGGGACTGGCGGAATAGAAACGGCACTATCATATCGCGTGCATCCGCGAGGATTATCTCCACAAAGCCACGACATGGATTGCCGAGACGTATGGGTTTGTCGGGGTGGAGAGTCTGCACGTCAAGGGGATGATGAAGAATCACGCACAGGCGTTGGGCGATGCGGCGTTTGGAACGTTCAGTCGATTTCTCACCACGAAGGTGAGGGCGCGCAGGGGCAAGGTGCAGACACTTGGACGGTTCTATCCATCGAGCAAGACCCGTTCACGCTGTGGGCATCGCCGCGCGAGCCTGTCATTGAGCGAACGAGTCTATCAGTGTCCGACGTGTGGTGTCGAGATTGACCGCAACTTGAACGCGGCGATCAACCTTCTGAACGAGGCATTGCGGTTAAGTGCGCTTAACTTGTAACACCAAGCGCATCGTCTGGTAGTGGTTACGACGGATGTAAATGCCTGTAGACAGACGGTAAGTCCAAACGCTTTCGGGCGGGTGGCACGACTGGATGAAGCAGCAACAACCTCGATGCGTACATTTGTACACAAGAAAGGCAGCAAGTGAATGGTGATCGCCGCCGCCCTGCTAGGATGGTACGATGCGCACGCCGCCGATCTCGCGTGGCGGGCGAAAAACGGCGCGCGCGCGAACCCGTATCACGTTTGGCTGTCCGAGATCATGCTGCAACAGACGCAGGTCGAGACGGTCAAGCCGTATTTCGCGCGCTTTCTCGCCGCGTTCCCCACCGTCGAGGCGCTGGCGTCCGCGCCGTTGGACGCCGTGCTGAAGGCGTGGGAGGGCTTGGGCTATTACAGCCGCGCGCGGATGCTGCAGCGCGCTGCGCACATCGTCGCGGAGCGCGGCAGTTTCCCGCAGACCGTCGCAGAACTGCTCGAACTGCCCGGCGTCGGGCGCTACACGGCGGGCGCGGTGGCATCCATCGCGTTCGGCGTGCGCGCGCCGCTGGTCGATGGCAACGTGATTCGCGTGTTCGCGCGCTTGCTCGATTTGCCCGCCGACGTGACCGATAAAAAGACGCAAGATCAACTGTGGACGCAAGCCGAAGCTTGGCTGCCCGACGACCGGGCGGGCGCGGTCGGGCGCAGCGGCGATTACAACCAAGCGTTGATGGAATTGGGGCGCGTGGTGTGCAAACCGCGCGCGCCGCTGTGCGCCGACTGCCCGCTGCGCGAACACTGTTTAGCCTTCCAACGCGGCACGCAAGCGCAACGCCCTGTTAAGCGTGCGAAAGCCAAGCCGCCGCATTATCAAGTCGCGGCGGGCATCATCGACGACGGCGCGGGGCGGATGCTGATCGCACAGCGCCCACTGGAGGGTTTGCTCGGCGGCTTGTGGGAATTTCCCGGCGGCAAGCAAGAAGCGGGCGAGACGCTGCCGGAATGTTTACAGCGCGAACTGCGCGAGGAACTGGCGATTGACGTGGCAGTCGGGGACTTGTTCGCGGTGGTGGATCATGCCTTCACCCATTTCAGCATTACGCTCCATGCGTTCGTGTGTCGGCACACGGGCGGCGAACCCCAAGCGATTGGCGCGCGGGCGTTCGCGTGGGTGACGCTGGACGAATTGGACGCTTATTCGTTCGGGAAGGCGGATCGGCTGGTGATCGAACAGATGAAGGCGCGGCGCGGGATGCTGCTGTGAACGATTGACACGGCGAACATTGAGACCATAACCACAGGGAATCGTCGCTGCGCCGGCTGCGGTTTTGCCGCTGAGGATGCAGCCAGACTCGGTAAAACTGAGGGTAGCTATCCGAAACTCGGGTCACGGATGTTTTTTTACTGCCGATGACGTGCCTTTTTCCTTCTGTTCGTGTCCTTGTCCCTCCCCCCCCATCAGTGGCATAATCTATCCCCATGACGTTGAATCGAGATTGAGAGCCAACCTATGCCAGCATTGAATCCCCTATCCGCCTTCGTCACGGGCGCGACCACGCCCGTCGGGCGCGAGGTCGTGCGCCACCTCGTCGCCGCCGGCTACACGGTCACGGGGGCGACCGACGGCAGCGCGAACGGTGCGCTCGTCCGCGCCGACGGCGGCACGCCCGCTTACGTTGATCTGACGCGCGCGGGCGAACTGCGCAGTAACATCAGCGGTGCCGCCGCCAGCATCGTCGTCCATCTTGCGCCGCTGCACCAAGACGCGCTGCCGTTCGCGCGCCCCGCGTGGAACAACGCCGCGCTGGTCGCCAGTGCTGCTGCGCTGGTCGAAGCCGCGCACACCGTCGGCGTGACGCACATCGTCGCCGCCAGTTCGACTCTCGCGGGCATGGTCGCAGATGAAGAACACGCGCCGCCCGCCGATCTGTCCGCACACGTCACCGCCCTCCGCGCCGCCGAAAATGCGATCCTCAACAGCGGCATCGCGGCGTGCGTCTTGCGGTTGGGCGCGGTCTACGGCATGGACTCCGCCGAACTGTGGACGCTGCGCGCGGCGTTGCAAGCCGGACGCGCGGTCAACGTCGGAGCGATGCCGACCGCCGACCATGGTCACGGCGCAAGCGGTCACGATGCGCATCCCAGCGCACAAATCGGCTTTGTACATGTACAGGACGCCGCGCGCGCGGTCGTGCTGGCGGTGCAGAAGCAGATCAGCGGCGCGACGCTGACCATTGCCGACGATCATCCGGTCGCGCCCGCCGCGTTCGCCGCTTATTTCGCGTCGGCACAAGGCTTGAGCGTCAGCGCCCAGTCCCCGTTCATGCAGCGCCTGTTCGCCCCCGCTGCCCCTGCCGGAGTTCGGTTGCATAATGCGCTCTTGGCGCTGCATCTCGACGCTGACACCGCCCCCGCCAAGTCCGCACTCGATTGGACACCGCGTTTTGCCAGCTATCAAGCGGGGATCGATGATCTCTTGCTGTCGTGGCGAGCAGCAAAGAAATAGGACTGCGGTGAAAGGACTGAGGACTGTGCCGATGCTTGAGGAGCCACCGTTCTAAACGACGATTTTTCCAAATCGCGTTTAGGTTGGAGGCGCTGCATTGTACTCAGTCCGCAGTCCTTTGCCCTCAGTCCTTAAACTTGAGGAAAAGATGCTAAAAGCCGTACTCTTTGACATGGACGATACATTGCTCGATTGGAGTGGGTTCGACGCCGATTGGGGCGCAATGGAAGCCGCGCACCTCACGCGCGTGGTCGAACATTTCCGCACTGAATTGCAGTTCGAGATCGAATTGACACGCTTCGGCACGACCATGCGCGAACGCACGATTGCCGCGTGGACGGCGGCGCGGCAAGACTTGCGCGCGCCGAACTTGGGCGCGATTTTGGTCGAAACCGCGCGCGAACTCGGTGCGCCGGACAGCATCGACGCGCGCCGCTGTCTGGAACATTACGGATGGGGTCTGGTCGAAGGCACGGTGATTTTCCCCGACGTGCCGCCGCTGCTCGATCTGCTGAAAAAACACGGCGTGCAAGTTGGCATCGTGACCAACGCCTATCAACCGATGTGGCTGCGCGAAATCGAACTTAAAGCACATCAACTGCTCGATTACTTCCCGACCTGCCGCATCTCAGCGGCGGACGTGGGCTATCTCAAGCCGCATCCGGCGATCTTCAAATCAGCGTTGGAATGCGTCGGCGTCCAACCTAACGAGATGGTGTTCGTCGGGGATGATATTCACGCCGATATCGGCGGCGCCCAGCGTGCGGGCATTCGCGCCGTCTTGCGCGTGGTCGAGCGCGCGCAAGTCAGCGCCGACGGGCTGATCACGCCGGATGCGTCGGTCAATACGTTCGATGAACTGCCGTCTATCTTGGATAACTGGTTTCCGGGCTGGCGCGCGTAGACAGGAGACGCCATGCTTGGTTCGCCCGCGTCGATTGATCGTAATTTGATTCTGACGGGCTACATCGGACCCGCGCAAGTCCCAGTGGCGCGGCGTGTGGCGGAGCGATTGCGGATGAATTTTGTCGATTTTCAGACCGAATTAGAGCGGCGCACGGGCGTGGACGAGGACGATTTGCGCGCTCGCTTCGGCGAGGCACGCCTCAAGACGTTGGAGAGCGAGATCGTGGGCGATTTCGCGCTCTATCGCGGCGCGGTGATCCACGTCGGCGGCGCAACGCTGATGCGCAACGGCTATTTGGAACTGCTCAAGACGACCGGACCCGTGATCGTCGCCGTCGCCGCGCTCGATGCCGTCCTCCAACGGTTGCATCTGACGCTCGGCGCGCGCTACCACGATCCGCGCGAACGATCCATCGCCATCGGCACGATCAAAGATCATTGGTCGATTCGCCGGGTCGTGTTGGGACAGGACGGGATCGACGAGGTGGACACCACCGCCATGAGCGACGTACAGATGGTCGAGACGATTGCCGCGCATTGGCGTGAACGCGCGGCGGTGTTGGAGTGGACGAAGTAGCGGCGCGATAGGTCCTGCCCTGACTGAGTCCAAAGTACTGAGAGGCAATCTTTGGGCAACCGCCTATACTGGTTCTCAGGACTCAACACGCACTATTTTTAGGAGTAATGTATGGCGAAAGTGACGGTCAGCCTTGCGCAGATGAATATCGCGCTCGGTGACGTGAAAAAAAATGTCAAGACAGCCGAAGAACTGATCATCGAGGCGGCGCGGCGCGGGTCGCATCTGGTCGTCTTGCCGGAACTGTGGTCAACGGGCTATGCGCTCGATCAGGCGAAAGAACTCTCGACCGAACTCAATATCGGTGTGTTCGCCCAGATCAGTTCGCTGGCGACGCAGAACAAAATCAGCATCGTCGGTTCGCTGCTCGAAAAGCGCGGCTTGCAAGTCGCCAACAGCGCCACCTTCGTCGCCCCCACTGGGCGCTTGATAGGCGTGTACCGCAAGATTCACTTGTTCAAGTTGATGGACGAGGATCGCTGGCTGCAACCGGGCGCTGCGCCGCTGTTGATGGAGCTGCCGTGGGGCATGACCGGCATCGCCATCTGCTACGATTTGCGCTTCCCCGAACTGGTGCGCCGCTACGCCGTGCAAGGCGCAAAGCTGATGATCATCCCGGCGGAATGGCCCCTCGAACGCATCGACCATTGGCGCATCCTCCTGCAAGCGCGCGCTATCGAAAATCAAGCGTATATCGTGGCGACCAACAGTGCGGGCAAAACGGGCGACAAAACGTTCGGTGGACATTCGATGGTCGTTGATCCGTGGGGTAAGGTCGTGATCGAACTGGGCGAAAATCCCGGCTTGGCGACGGTCGAAATCGACATCGATTACGTCGATACGGTGCGGTCGCGCATGACGGTGTTCGATGATCGGCGCACGGACGTATACGGCTGATGGAAAAGAAAAGGCAGCCTGACCCCGCGACCTCCTCTCTGAGGCTGAGGAGAGGAGGTCGCGGGGTGAGGTTGCTTTTATCTACTTTCTTGACGAACGACTACCGACTCGTCGATTGCGCCGCGATGAAATCATACGGGTACGGCAGCGACAGCGCGCTGGCATCGTCCAATTCCTGCCGCGTTTCCGCTTCCAACGTCCAACCCACCGCGCCGAGATTGCCGGTCAACTGTTCCATTGACCGCGCGCCGATGATGGGCGCGGTCACGCCCGGACGATCCTTCACCCAATTGAGCGCGACTTGCGCGGGCGACTTGCCGAGCGCGTCCGCGACCCGGCACAGCGTATCAATCACATTCCATGTGCGCTCGTTGTCGTAAGCATTCCAGGTCTCTGACCAGCCTGCTTTGGTCGCGCGCGCGACCCGCGAGTCGTCTTGTGGCAGTTCCATCCCGCGCTGATACCGTCCTGTCAGCCAGCCGCCGCGCAGCGGACTCCATGGGATGATCCCCAAGCCCTCGGCGAGACACAACTCGACAATTTCCCACTCGATGGCGCGATCCAGCAGGTTATAGAGCGGCTGCAAGCAGGTGAACGGCGTCCAGCCATGCGCGCGGCTGATATCGACGGCTTTTTGAATCTGGTACGCCTTGAAGTTGCTCACGCCGACGTAGCGCACTTTGCCCTCTTCGACCAAGCGATTGAGCGTCGAGAGCGTTTCTTCGAGCGGCGTACCGGGATCCCAACAGTGGACTTGATACAAGTCGATGAAGTCCGTCCCCAGACGTTTGAGGCTCTGCTCGACGGCGTGGCGGATGTGGCTGCGGCTCAAGCCGATCTCGTTGACGCCCTCGCCCATCGGAAAGCGCACTTTCGTCGCCACCACCCACTGATCGCGTGGGCGCGTCGCCAGCCACTTGCCGACGACCGTTTCGCTGATGCCGCGCGAATACACATCGGCGGTATCGATGAAGTTGCCGCCCGCATCCGCGAACGCATCCATCATGGCGAAACTGGTGGCTTCATCGGCTTCCCTGCCGAAGGTCATGGCACCCAAGCACAGTTCGCTGACCTTCAAGCCCGTCTTGCCTACGTAGCGATAGTCCATTTTTTCGTCCTCATGCGCACGTTGAAGTGTTTAGGGATTGTAGCGGTGAATCGAAGGTCGTCAATAGATGTTGTAGGGGCATAGCGCGCCATGCCCGCGCAATGGGGTTTGGCGTGCCAAACCCCTATAACGTTTGCGCCGCGATTTGGCGCGCCCTACGCAACTTCACCCGCCGCCGCCGTCCGGCGGCAGTGCCGTCAGGCTGGGCGTCTCGGTCGGCGTTTCAAATACAGGCGGCGGTAAATCCGTTGGGAACGGCACAATGGTATTCGTTGGGATGGGGATCGATGTCTCTGTCGGCAGCGGGATCGACGTGAACGATGGAACGGGCGTCAGCGTCGGCGCACTGGTCAGCGTCGGGAAGATGAACGCGGTTGCCGACGGGAACACGGGCGGGGGAAGAATCACAGGCGGCTGTGTGGCGACCACGAACGTCGCTTGTCCGCCGCCGAAAATCGACGTGAATGTCGGCGGAATCGTTTGTCCCTGTCCGAACAGCGTGAACGTCGGCAGCGGCGCGGGGGTCGTCAATGCCAGCGTCGCGTTGGCGCGGGCGGTGGGCGTCGGGCGATTGCGCTGCGGACTTCCGCCCCACAGCAGCAGCCCGGCGCAGTAAAACGGCAGCGTGGCGACAATGATCCCAAAGAAGACGATACGCAAGTTGCGCCGCCGCCGTTCGACTGTCGCTATCGCATCCATTGTTGCCCCTTACCGTGCGTCCATTTGCGATTCATGATAGCACATCAACACCCGAACGGCACGCTGAGATGGGGCATTGCGGATCATGCCTACAATAATTCTGGCTGCATCTCGTTTACACTCGCCTGAGCCTTCTTCAAGACCTCGCGGCTCATCGGCACATCGAGCCGCGCCCCGCGCTCAATAATATCTTCAATCGTCACGATTTGGATGCGGTTATAGAAGCGATCCATCAAATCGTGTTTGTACATGTCCGCTGCATTCGCCTCATCCTTCATAGCTTTGGTGGCTTTATTAAGCGTAATGAAAACGCCCATCTCCGCGCCCTCGCGTTGGCGATCATGGTCGAATTTGGCGATATCCCCGCGCTCGACCTTGCCCGATTTGACCTGAAAGACGATCTTGGCGTTATCTTCCTTGCCGACTAGGAAATATGCGATACCGTCGATGCCTTTATCCGCGCCTTTTTTGTCGTTGATCACCGCGCGATTGTTAGAATACGTGAGGATCGCCCATTTCTCGAATTCTTTGCGCACACGGTCGTCTTTTTTCCGCGCCAACGCCCGCGCTGACTCCATATCGCGCGGAATGCCATCGAGAATGATGCTATCCGTGATTGCGCTCCCATATTGCCCTTCCAAGCGGTGCAAAATCAGCGAAATACTCTGATAGGTGATATCGACGCCGATCCAACGCCGATTCAAGCGTTCTGCGACCGCAACCGTTGTGCCACAGCCACAGTAGGCATCCAAGACAAGATCGCCTTCATTGGTGGACGCCGCGATGATGCGTTCTAACAGGGCTTCGGGCTTCTGCGTCGGATAGCCCATGCGTTCTTTCGCCGCCGGATTGATGATCGAGACATCCCACCAATCTGCCATCGGGGTTTGCGATTCATCACCTTCAACGCTCGTCGCTTTACGGACGCCTTCGACAAAGACCGCTTGTTGTTTCTTGCCTTTCCAACGTTTCATCGTCCCTTCCGATACGGGTGTGAACAGCGTATGAAAGGTGCTTATATGCGACTTGGTGTAAAAGAAAATTGTATCGTGATTTCCCGGAAACTGATTTTGCTTGACCGACCATTTGCGATACGCCCAAACGATTTCGTTGCGGTATAGCCCGCCGCGCGGTAAAAAGAGGCTGTCCAGCAGCAGTTTGAGATAATGACTCGCCGTCGGATCGCAGTGTAGGTAAAAACTGCCCGTCGGTTTGAGCGTGCGGTGAATCTCGTTGATGCGCAGCGCCATACTGACCAAGTAAGCCAATAGGCTGCCCTCCCCCAATACAGGGTTCAACCCCTTGATCAAGTCAACAGTTTTTGGGGCGAAGCGTCCTTGGGCATTGGCGAGCAGTTCCCGATACCCAGCCTTGGCGAGCATATCCCACTCCCATGTATCGACGAACGCCTGTGCTTGCGCGCGATCTTCAGCGCCGACGTTGTTGTAAATCTGGTTGTAGTTGCGCTTGCTGTTGAACGGCGGATCGATATAGCATAGGTCAACGGTCTCATCTTTGATGTACTTGCGCAGCACATCAAGATTATCGCCATAGTAGAGTGTATTCTTATCCAATGGGGTGGCAGACATCGCAGACCTTTCTCGGCTGGTGGGAGTGGACGTGCCATTGACACACCCGTTCCTATTTTAGCTCATGATAGCACATCAACACCCGAACGGCACGCTGATATTGACCGCCGTCCCCGCGTCGTACAGATCGTAGCGCAAGACGACCGTCCCGCTGACGGGCAGTTGACGGTCGAAGATGATCGCGTTCTCGACCGTCAGATTGACGTAGAAACGCACGACCGCGCCGCGCCCGCTGCCGTCGATGTTCGGCGCGATCCACAATTCGCCACTGTCGAACACTACGTAGCCGCCTTCCACAGTCCGAATCGACGGCACAACCAGCGCTTCGGACGAGAAATTGTACTGCCATACGGTTGCGCCGTTGATCACCGCGCTGCGTCCGGTCGGCTCCGCGAGGCTGACCCCGCCCACCAGATCGCCCGCGCGCAAATCGGCGGCGAGCGCAGCATCTTGGGACGCGCCTTGCGTCCCAGCGCTCAGGCACACGCCGTCGCGGATCAGGAACGCATCGGGTCCAAGGCGCACGGCTTCATATTGGATGTTCTCCGTCTGCCCGATCAATTCGCCTTCGCTGTCCACGACGACGCGCCGAGCCGATGCCAATTGGTTGTACCAGACTTCGGCTTGCGTGCGTGCGTGCGTCTCGCGCGGGGTGCGCGCGAACGTGCCGTCGAATGCCAACTGTACGACGTAGCGCCAGCCATCCAACCGCGTCAATCCGGCATCGATCTGCGCGAAAGCGGTCTGCGGGCGGTCAAACGGCGTCGGGGGCGGATTTTGCGTCAGCGGCAGGCTGGTCGCCAAGTCATTCAAACTGGCAAGCGTCGGTATGGGGTCGTCGCGCCGTCCGTCGCACGCGCTGGCAGCGAGGATGATCAGCGCCGCGAGGATGATCCACAATTTCAAAAGGGTGTTCCTCATCAATGCTGCGTTTCATTCTACTCGACTTCCAATAATGCGCACGAAGCGAACTCAGCTCCGTTTTATCGCCGTTCTCGCCTCAACATTAAATTTTCGTGAAGTTCATACGTTCTTTTTTTAACGTAAGTTCCCTCTACACTTAACGTGAAAATTAGGGGGGATTAATTTGACCCCGCTACAGTGACGTTGGAAATGGAAAGCGATTTCCATATTGATAGATTCTGATAGGAGAATTGGTACATGAAGAAGCTGTTGATCGTTTTGGCGGCGCTGTTGTTGGCGCTCCCGATGTTTGGTGTTGCAGCACAAGATGGCACGATTGTCGATGTGGCGGCGTCTAACCCCGACTTCAGCACGCTGGTGGCAGCGGTGCAGGCGGCGGGTTTGGTCGATACGCTGAACGGCGAAGGTCCCTTCACGGTCTTCGCGCCGACCAACGCGGCGTTTGAAGCCCTGCCCGCGGGCGTGGTCGATTACCTCCTCGCCCACCCGGATGTGCTGGCAACGGTTCTGACCTATCACGTCGTCGCTGGCGATGCCATCATGAGCGATACGGTCATGGGCATGGACGGCGTGGCGGATGTGGCGACGGTTCAGGGCGGCACGATTTCGGTTGACCCCGCAGGTCTGGTCAACGGTGCCAGTTTGATCGCGGTCGATGTGATGGCGAGCAACGGCGTGATCCACGTCATTGACCAAGTTCTGATCCCAGAAATCGTCCTCGCCGCTGCCGATCCGCTGTCGGCAACGGGCGACATCATCACCGCGGGCAGCTCGACGGTTTTCCCCTTGAGCGAGCGCGCGGCGGAAGAATATCGTAACGCCGGTTACACGGGCAACATCACGGTCGAAAGCATCGGCACGGGCGCCGGCTTCGAGCGCTTCTGCGTCGCT
>Ga0163147_10000419_pt1 | contig 67116 bp, 91 predicted proteins | sample OliLakLV19MP6G1_FD_148597 | JGI IMG/M metagenome (GOLD analysis project Ga0163147, IMG submission 148597) | Freshwater microbial mat bacterial communities from Lake Vanda, McMurdo Dry Valleys, Antarctica- Oligotrophic Lake LV.19.MP6.G1 | ecosystem: Environmental > Aquatic > Freshwater > Lake >... | reverse complement strand
TGTGGCCGGGGAGTTGAGCCCGCAGGGTGTCGGCGAGCCCGTTGAGTTTAGGGATGGGAGAGGAAACGCCGGAAGAGCAAAGGAGGATGAACGGCTTTGAATCTGGTAGGACTTTTTTTACAAGTTCGGACTCGCGCTCAGGGTCGCGCTGGTCCAGCACGAGGGGCATGGTGCCGAAGTGCTCCAGCATCCCAGCCACGCGCCAGGCTTCTCGCTGATAGGATTGCGTGCGGCGTTCCTCGTAGGCCGGGCTGCCGTAGGCTTGCGCGAGGACGGGGAGCCATCCGCCGGAGCGGATGCGTTCGACGGCAGGTTGAAGCTGGCTGTAATCGCCCGGCCATTGAATCGGGCGCACGTAGGATGCGCCATCCAGGGTGGAAGCGAATTCCTGCGCGACAAGAAAGCCTACCGGCTGCTTTGTGCGCGAAAAAATCTCCCAGGCAATGCCGAGGGAGTTCAAAATGTCGCCGTGTCGCCCGAGGGTGACAATGCAAGGCTGCACGCCTTTACTTGCTCTTCTTGAGGCTGTCGCGATGGCGGTCGCCCCATGGCTTCACGGTCGCCTTGGGCGCGGAAGCAGATTGAATGGGTTTCGGTGCGGATGCGGGTTGCTTTGGTTTGTTCATGGTTTTTGGGTTTGGGTGATTATTTACCTTGAGCGGCATTTTGAAAGCGCGAAACGTAGGGTTGTGAAACGGTATCCAAATCTCGGGTGAGGGTGGCAATCTGCCCTTTGTTGTTTTTCTGCGCGGCGGCTTGCAACGTCTTGGTGCTGTATGATGAGGGGTGGCGTTTATCCTTCCAGACATGGGTTTTCCAGCCCCGTGCGGCCTCGAATCGGCGCTTGTCGGTCGGGGTAAGTTCGTCCTGTCGGCTAAGGTTGCGGAAATAAAAGTCGTAGAGTGCCCGCACGTTGCCCGACATCATCATGCGGGCTTTGGCGGCGTTCTGTTCGGTCTCGATGGACTCGGCCCGGCTGCCACGATAAGCGGCGTAGTTATCAAAAGAGAAGACCCGAAGGGGCAAAGATTTTAATGCCGCCGGGATACCCGGCCTCACTTTTCCGGGATCGAGTGCGCGCGGATCGAGTCCGAGCATTTGCGAAATCCCTCCAAATAACCCGCCCAAATCGCTGAATTGATTAAAGAGGGCCCCGATATTTGCTTGAACCCGGTCCATGCCCCCCGCCTCGTACATATCGGGGTTGGCCACGGGCATATTGCGGAAGCTGTCGATGGAGTTGCGCCCTTGAATCCAAAGCTCAAATTGCTGCTGAGCCACATTGAAGACCGGACTCAGTTGCACGGAATTACCCGCCAACCAACTTCCCGCATTCTCGATCACGCCCTTGCCGGGCATGGCGATTTTTTCCGACGTGCCACTGAGGATGTTCCAAAGCAGTCCCCCCCACATTTTGCCTTCTTCGGAGGAAGGCATCCGCAGACTCCACGCCTGCCACTGCTGCGGAATCTCGGAAGGCCGTTTGCCAAAGGTGGCGGTGAGCGGATGATATTCCCCGGTATCGGGATCATACCAGCCAAGCGGCACGAGGTTATCAATGGCCAGCTTGTAGGGGGAGGCTCGGCGGAAGAATTCGGCCAGGGTGGCAAGCGGGGAAGTGTCCTCGTCGTCATCGTCCCCGCCGGTGAGCCAACGGGAGATGAGCCCGGAGGCGATGGCGTACATGGCAATGCGAGGGATCATCTCCGTAATCATGGTGCGGGCAAGAAAGCCTTTCCCAAGTTCGGGATCGCGGGCGACATTCAAAGATGACCGCAAACCTTGCACCATCACGCGGGTCCAGGGGAAAATCATCTCGAACGCCTGCGAGTATTGGCCGTAAACGCCAGGGTTTGGGATACCGGCCCGGCGAGCCACGGCGGTAGAAAGCGCGGGGTTTCCCGTTTTGGAATTCGTGGCAAGGTAGGCTTGGATTTTTTGTTGGGATTCCAGAATGGCGGATAGCTTCTCCAGTTTCCGCCATTTTACCCATGGAGTCACTGCCTTGCTATTGCCGAGTTGCAGGGCGGTGATGCCCCCATTGAGGAGCATCTCGTTGAGTAAGGCCGGATCGTGATAAAAAGCACGGGAGATTTGCGGAGGAGGCAAGGCACTGGTTTCGACCATCCGCTTCACTTCGGGCAGCATGGCACCGCCAAAAGCAGCTTCGGCGTAGTTGGCGGCAAGGCGATAGGATTCCCCCATGCCGGTGGCGGTTTGCTTGAGGCGGGCCTTCCAACCGATGCGGTTGGCATCGGTGCGCAGCGAGCGGATGACGTTGCGGAAAAAGAGGAAACTGGGCGAAAGCGTGGTGTACGTCTGCAACACATATTGCGGCACCCGGCCAATGGGAATTGTTTTTCCACCCACGAGCGGCAGCGATTGCGGCAGGGTGAAGGCGACATTGTAGATTGCGGCCAGGTCTTGATAGAAGGCGGGACGCTCCGAGGCAGTTTCAAAGCTCTTGCCTGGGTCTTCGGGGAATTCTATGAGCCATGCCTTGCCATCCTGCCAAAGGGTGAGGCGGCTGGTGTCGTCGTCGCGCCCCTCATGCCGGATTTTATCCAACTCGGCGGAGTTTTTCAGCTTGCGCGTGGGCAGGAGTGCCATTCCGGCTTTGTCGTAAATCTCCTGCAAATAGAGCACTTGCATTTGCCGTTGCATCCAGTGGTTCAGGGATCCCATTTTCAACTGTGCGGCCATGTAGGGATCCACAATGTCTTTGGTTGTGCCATACTGTGCTTTTATGCCTGCTCCGACCTTGCCCTCGAAGTAATCCATGACGGCGAAGGGAACGTAGTTGTATCGGTTGGGCTCGATGATCTCGGTCCACGTATCGGTGGAGATCAAGCCGATGCGGCGGGCTGCCACCATGCGTTCATGCACGATGTCGAAGAAATTGCGGGCGGCCTCCTGCAAGGCGGTGAATTCCTCCGGGGTGAGATCGGCCTCGATGCTGTCAAGCTGGGCCTGCGCACTCTCCGGGGTGATGCCGGAGGGGTTGAGCAACATGCCTCGCACGTTGAAGGCGGTAAGCAATGCCTGGCCGCCGGGGTTGTCTCCGATTTTCTCCAATGCCTCTTCAATGCGGCCAAGGTAAGACGCGCTTTTTTCTGCGGTCTCGGACACTTCGCGCATCATGGCGGCGGCAAAATCATAGACTCCATCGCCGGTAGGACTGGCTTTGAGCGCATCAAGTTGCGGTTGCCATTTGGCTTCGAGGCGGGAATCCAGATCAATGATGGCCTGCAAGACTTCAATTCCCTTGGCGGGTTCTTGTTCCAACCATTGCCCGGCGGCCCGACGTTCCTTTACCACGCGGTTATTTGTGAGCCAACGCCCAAAGACCTTGCGGGCTTCCATGCCGCCCCCGGAAATTTTATCGAGGAAGGGTTGCACTTTTTCCTTGAGATCGCTGGAGATAATCGCCCCCACGCGCGCGGCAAAAAGTTCGCCATCCTCCAGCTTGTCAATCTTGCGCTCGCTGATGTTGCGCTCCTGTTCAAGCTGGCTGGCGCGGTGCCACTTCGAGACCAGCCATTGCTTGAGCTTTTGGGAAAGGTTTGTCTTTTTTGGGTCGGCTAAATCTGCGGACGCCTCAATGCTCCGGGCGATGGAATCATCCAACTGCTCGGCCACGCGCGCGTCGAGTTCGCCGGTGCGCAGGAAGCTGGTGAGATCGTCGTAGGCTTTTTTGAAGTCTGGCTTGCCGTCCAGCATCCTTTGGAACGTGCCAAAAATCAGCGGGTGATTATTCTTGGTCCATGCGGGCCGGGTGAGGATCGCGGACATGGCATCGGCGAAAAGTTCGGTGGGCTTGTCGCGGTAAGGATCCCCCTTTACGAAATCCCCGCGCATGTCGCGCGAGAGGGCGCGGGCGGCATCCTTGAGTGTCTTGCGCAATTCAATTTCCTTTTTGAAATTCACCAACGGTTGCCAGCGGACATGAAACCGTTTGCCTTTACCCTCCGGGCGGACGGCAAGATCAATAAAATGTCCGATTTCATGCCCCAAGACGCGGGCGGCGAGCGGCTTGTCCCACAAAAGCCGGGTGCGAATTTGCACGGCATTCAGCGCCCCCCCAACAAAGCGGCCATAGGAGGAGACCAGCCGGGTGTTCACGGTGGGATAGTTGCCAAACTCGCGCAGGAGTTGCACCAGGGCCGTGATGGAAAATCGCTCCCGGTCGGGTCCGGCTAGGAGTTTCGGATCAATGGCGCGAAGGGTGCTGTCGCTTTTGGGGTCGAACCGCTCGGCCAGCGGGACGCCGGTGAATGGGTCGGCGGATCTAGGAAAGTCCATTACCGAGACAACTTTAGCGTTAACAATAATTGACTCTTTAATATCTTCTCCGCCCATTGAGTTTGGACCTCCAATAAGCGAAATCTGGTCTCCCAAATACCTGTTGCCTGTAACCCTTCCAAACCCGCGTGGGGAAATTCCCATGAGGTTCATCGCCTCAGTTATTTCTTCGTGGAGGTCTTTAATATTGTCGTAATCCGTGATTCCTACAGATGATGTGCCCGCTAATTTTTCGCGGGTCTTATCGCCGTCGTTCCAAACATTCGATGGGCGCAGTTTTTGTCCAACTTTAACAATATGCCCGTCAATGGCTCTGATCCCGTAGTATTCATGCTCATGTTTCAAAAGCTCTCCGGTAAACTGGTCTCTAATTGATTCAGCTTCAGTTCTCGCCGCCGCATCCACCAAAGCCTGAGCCTCCGCCGTCTCAGCCTCCGTGATCGTGCCCGCGTTGTGCTTCGCTTCCAAAGTGGCGTGGCGGGAGTCAGTGCTTTTGGGGTCGAACCGCTCGGCCAGCGGGACGCCGGTGAACGGGGCGGTTTCTGATGAGTCAAAAACAACTTGTGCCGGAAAAGATGTTTTGCCTAAAGTTGCAAGTGCGTCAATTCGATGCGCCCCCTCCAGGACATAAGCGGGGCCTTCCTCAGACCCTGAGACCACCACTATCAGCGGGTTTATCTCCCCGCTTTCAGTGATTGCGTCGGCCAGTTTTTGTTCTTTACCGGCTTTGGTCGTCAACCAAGACATCGGAAACTCCCTAAACCCCAGAAACTCTGGGTCGTCAATGCTCGCCCGAACAGAACCTTGGTTTGGGGTGTGGTCGCGAACCACTAGTCCATCTACAGTATCACCGGACACGACTTTTGGCATTGAGCGGACAGCACCAACTATTGCCTCATCCACCAACCCCTTCGCCTCTTCCGTCTCAGCCTCTGTGATCGTCCCCGCGTTGAACTTCGCTTCCAGCGCGGCGTGGCGGGTATTCTCTTGGTCCCCGGCCACGAGTTCAACATCGCTGGATGCGCCCCAGGTGGCGTCCAGATTGCCAACCCGGCGGTACTCAAGCAGGGCCTCGGCCAGTTTTCTGCGCACTTCCTCAATGTTGTCGAAGTAGGGGCGCACGTCGCGCGTCATGGAAGAGACGCGGCTTTTGAGAGAATTCAGGAAGGCGATGGCGGCGCGGATCGTCCGCTCGAACAGGTTGCCATCCGTGCCGGCCAGTTCTTTCCAGAAGGTGGCGTCGTTGAACTGGCTGCCGATGAAGTCGTTGACGAATTCGCGCGGGTGTTTTTCCACCGCGTAGTTTGCAAGCCGTGCTTTTGCGTAGTCCGACCAGTCACTTGCTTTGGAAAGAATGAAGTCGGAGAGTTCCGCATAGAGGGCGGAATTACCTGCTTGCAGGCTGTGTCCAAACTCATGCCCCAACAGGAACGCTGCGGGGTATTTCCCCTCGACGTTTAGAAAGAGGGTTTCGGGGAATTTGGTTGAGAAAGTGAATCCAGATGGGATTTCCTCAAATAGTCCGGCCACGAAGACCACTCGCTTTCCGAAAAGTTCCTCAACTCCTCGCGCAAAACCGGAGAAAGATGTTGGACCTTCGTCCATTCCGGTTCGCATTCCACGAATATTTCCGCGCCGAAGTCCTCCGCTCGGGCCAGTTCCCACTGTTGAAGAAAAATACTGATCAGCCAGTTCCAACCTTGCTCTGAGAGGGCCATCAATTTCGGATTCTTCGAGCGGACGGAATCGAAGGGTGTCCCGAATGGCGTCTGTGTTGGCGAGGGGTGCATTGCCATCTCCATACACCGCATTGATGCCTGAGTCAACCGGGTCCATCCCCTCGCCGCTGGGGAGTGTGTTGGCAAAGGAGTAAATGGCAACATCCGAATCCTTGAGGAATTTCAGCGTCTTGTCGATGTCCTCGACCTGACCCACCATCCACGCGCCTTTTTCGACAAACTGACCGCCCTCCATGGCGGAGTTGAGCACGGGGTTGCGCCAGAATTGGCCGCCGGTCTGCCGGGCGGAGGGAACGCGAAGTTCCACGCGGTTGTCTTTGAGGGCGAAGCGGACGCGCCGGTCTGCACTTTCCACGCGGTTGCCCGCGCGCAGGGCCTGCACGAAGGGAGTCCGGGCGGTGATTTCCTCGCGGGTGATGGCATTGCCGCCGGTGATGGTGGAATTCGCGGGCAGGAGAATGCCGGTTTTCGTTTCGCCCCCGGCGGTGGTGTAGGTGATGATCTTCGATTTTACCCGCTGGGATCCCTCCTCGCCGTTGGCCTCCAACCCGTCATAGACCGCGTTCCAATCGTGAACGCCGTTCAGTTCGGGCTGGACCATGGCCATCGCATTCCAAAGGGATTGACTGTATTTGTTCGCCCGGCCCTTGAATTGATCCTGGAGAACTCGCGCCATTTTCTCCGGCGTGTCAATGTTCTCACCCAACATCATGTTCGCCAGATTGAGGAAGCCGGGGATTTTTTCTTGTGGGATACCCGCCTGCGGCTCCGGCACCGGCAACGCGGCCATGAGGCGGTTCGGGGCGATGGCCAGCAAGCCCGCAAATTCATCGTCCAGTGCTTTTTTGAGATTCTCACTGATGACGGGCCCGGCTTTCGGAGCGGGGGCTTTTTTTGGTGCGGGCGGCTCCTCTTCAATCTCGTTCTCGCCATTGTCTTCCTGCACCTGGCCGGAGAATTCATCAGTCCCGGCAACCGCTCCCTCAAATTGGCGCATCTTCGCAAGGTGATCTTCAATGGATGCCGGGAATCTCCGCCCGGCAATCTCCTCAACCCTCGCAATGGCCTCATTGAGACGCCCGTTATTCTGATCCTTGAAAACCGCTTCACTGAAAGTCCCCAATCGACGGACCTGATCAATCATCCGCAGCAATTCCGTCATGCGGTGAAATCCGTTCTCTGTCGGCCGAAGAAGGCTGAGTGCCTTGAAATCCGCCGCGTCAAGCTGCTGCTCCAAACGATCCAGCAATACCCGCCGATCCATCTTGTCCGACTCGGCATTGTAATCTCTGACGTGGCTCAGTTCCTCGTCAATGGCAAGGTGAAGCCATCCAGCCGGGTCAATCCCCCTCTTTCCAAGGTCGGCCATTGATTCCGCCAGCTTGGCGTAGTCCGTAAGAATTATATTCGGCTCATCGAGGCTGATCTCAAATCCACCACCCAATGAGCCAACCTTAGCCTCACGGTGAGACGCCATCGCCCCCGTATAAAGCGGGCTGTTCTCCCGCTCAAACGCGGCTACGCGGCTTCTTGCGTCGGCTTCCCGAGCAACACGCTTGGCGACTGCGTTCTCGTCACCGCCTCGAATTCCTTCGCCATCCCCGGATTGTTCCGAAGGTTGGCTTTCAGCCGCTCCAGCGACTTCTGGCGGGCTGCCAGGCTGAATGGTTTGCGGGGTTCCTGTTTCACTGCTGATTGATTCTTCATTGTTTTGCTCTGTTGTCAATGGCGCGAAGGCCGCCTGATTTGAAATTGGATCGCGGAGCCATGCCCTCATGAGGTCCGGGGCCAGTGCGCCGTGCGCGTGCCCAATGAGTTCCCCATCCATGTCTCGCACAAACGCTTCCCACTTGGCTCCGGTTGGTTTGATCCTCACAATCACATCGCCGGATTTAATCGTGAGTTGCGACTTGCTGGTTTTGTCAACGGCCCACTGCTTTCCACGCCACCGGATACTGTCGCCCGGCTGCAAGTTCGCGATGGCCACGGCGGCACTCGGCAGGCCGCGCGGTAGGCCGGAGTTGTCGGCGGCATATTCAAAGCCAAGAGAACGATTCGGGAAAATTGGCCTTTTCTCTGCGATCCGACTGCGCATGAATTCACGGACGGCTTTCTGATGCTCCATGGAATCCTCATCCCATGAGGCTATAACATCCAGCCCGGCGGACTGTTCCCGCTCTGTTCCTTCCGTAGCAACCTTGACCTCCGGGCCCATCTGCTCGGCCGGCTTGCTTACGGCAGGAACCTCACCCCCAACTTCCTCGCCAGTTCCTTCGCCCTCAACCACAGTCTCCCCCGGCGGATTTGCTTCAACCCCTCCTGATTGTGGTGTCGCCACTTCACCGGGTTCAACCGGCGGCTCTTGCTTCGGTTCACTCCGCTCATTGGTCTCCTCCTGTTGAAACTTTTTTTCCTCAGCAATTATCTCCCGCAACTCCCCCTCCGCCTGCTCCCTCACTTCACTTCCCTCTGGCTCGGCATCAATCAACCCTTGCAGTCCTCGTTTCTTTTCCTCAAGGCTCGGCTCAACATAGACAGAATCAACTTCATCGGTTGGTGCTGGCTCGACCGGCGGCGGCTCTGCTGCCGCCTCTTTCGCCTTCGTCACCAACGCCTCCGCCGTCAACGAAGCTCCACTCTGCGCAGCCTCAGCCACCACCGGCGCAATCATCTCAGCAATTCTCTCCCCTCGTGCCCCTTGAATTGCCTCAGCCGATTGCCCAATACCCGTTATACCTGAACCAACAATGCCTCCCAGCAATCCAGCTTTAGCCAGTTGCCCCACGTCCACCTTTGCCGCCAGCCGCTCCGCCATCGTCCCCGCCTTCTCCACACTCGCATCAAACTCTTCGGCAATAAATGATGCGATCTGCCCGCCAGCCTCGTCCGCCATTTCTTCCGGCGCTTCTTGCAACGCCCCTTCTTTCAAAATTGCCGCAATCCGCTGCTTTAACCCCTGCGCACCAGATTCCTTCAACACCGATTCCGCTCCGGTCATCCCGCCCAACATCGTGAATACCGCCGTCGTCACCCCTACCAATGCGGCCTCGGGTATCGCCTGCCCCTGCGCGTCAAACAACTCCGCTCCTTTCTCCATCCGCTGCGCCATCTCCTGATTCAGCGTCGAAAGCCCCGACTGGGTTCCTGCCAACGCCCCAACACGCTTCATCGCCGGACTCGTCGCGTTCCGAATGATATATTCAAGCCCTGTCTTCGCCGGAGCAACTAAACCCTTCACGGCTCCCGTTCCCCCTGAAAATGCAATGTCCATCACCGCTTGCAGCCCTGTCGGAATCGCTTCCTGCAACAAATCCCCTGCCGTTCCCCCTACCAACGGAATTTCCGCCCCTCCTCCCAACGCCTTGCCTGCCTCTGAAAATTCTTGCGCCCTCGCTGTACTCCGCAGGGCTTCTTCCGCCAACATTCGCCCCGGAGTATTCTTTTCCTGATACCCTTTCACCAACTCAGTCCCACTCACCGCATCCACAACACTCATCGGTAACTCCGGTATCCTCGTCGCCAATGATAACGCCTGCGCCGCTGCCGCATTCGCCCTAGGCGCAAACTCGGAAATTCCCAAATTTATACGGTCGCCAATCCGCGACACTTCCTGTCTCACCCTGTCAACCCCAGGCTCTATTCCATCCGGAACCAATGGCCTCAGATAATCCGGCAGCTTCGCGTCCTCATACGCACCTTCAACCACCGAATCAAACTTTGGAACCTCTTCTTCCTCCATCTCCTCATCTTGCAACCCTTTATACTTCACCCCATTCGCAACAAAATCCCCGTAAAAATCCACACCACTTTCTTCAAGCGGTTTTCCCCCCTTCAATCCCTTATACTTGACCCCGCTTGCAACGAAATCCCCGTAAAAATCAATCTCAGTTTCCGCCATGGTTCGCAAATCTCTACACTTTCCCCCCACTATTGCAAGACATTTGCAAATACCAATTCCCGATATTTTTTAATTATTTTTTTAATGGGGGGTATTGATAGATGTCGGGCCAGCGCACCGGCATGGTGGGGGGTGGACGGGTGGTGGTGGTGCCCCCCTGCCCCAAGCCTGCCCGCCCGCTTGCTCTGTGCCCCTCCCTGCCCCAAGCGTGGCACCGAGAGGCATGGCTTGTGCGTGTCGATTGTCTCTGTCCGATCCCATTGACCGACAACACCGGATAGATTGGATGAAACCTGGTTGAGGAATCAGAAATAGGGATGGCTCCCCACCGCTCAGGAAATACAGAGAGAAACATCTCCACTATATCTAAATGGCATTATATGATGTTATGGGCGTTTTACCTACGTAAACAGGGTGAATTGAATTCCCAGGATTCCGGATTGAAATCAGGGATGGCTCCCCACTACCCTGTTGGAACCCTTTTGAATCGGGCCGGTGGGGAAGATTTTCTCGGATGGCACAGGATCCGCCGGGAATTCCGCCGGCCGCGCGGTGATTCTTGGCCGGACCAGGTTCCGGGATGGCTTGAGAATGGGCTCAGGCCGAGCCAGACAGGTTGGGGATTTAGCCGGCCTCGCCCCGATAATCGCCGAAATCGCTCAAATCCGGCATTTCCGCGAAAAAACATTGCGTCAGGATGCCCGTGAAGGTGCCTCTGGACTACCGACCGCGTTAACCCCCTTGCCCGATACGGTCAAGCGAGGAGTGGACGGCAAAGCGGCTAATTGCTTGCCGGTTCAGTTTCGATCTGAATCGGAATATCGGCCTCATCCGCGAAAATGTAGTTGCCTTTGAGGCCATCCGGGAGGGCCGTGCCGAGGAGGGCGATATTCATGGTGATTTTCGCCCCGGTGGCGTCGTCGGACCATCCCCCAGCCTTGGCGGATACCTCGTTGAGGTCTTTTGCCTGGCGTGACGAGGCGACGATGGAAGCGGGCTCCTGATTGGCTAGATGTTCTAAAGCCTTGCGGGAGAGCATACTAGCGGCTACGCGGCCCCGGCGTCCGTTTTCCAAATGGCAGTTTTCGAGGGCCTGGGAGGCCGTGGGGACAAACGGGGACATGGGTTTTTGGACGATTTGTCCCGGATTTCGGGATTTATCGGCCTTGGGGACATGGTCGGGGACATCAGCGTGGCTTGGGGAGTAGCGAGGGGCGGGCTTGTCGGCCCACCATTTGCGGCGGGAAGACATCCTGCGAAGGGCTTCGGAGGATTTCGGGGACAAGTTGAGTTGGCGGGAGGCTTCGCGGGGGCCGAGTTGTCGGACGAGCATCTCGACGGCGACGATACCGCCGACGGAGGACCAGTCAACGGGGGCAGGCATGGCGGCGAGGAGTGGGCTGGGATTTTTTGGGGATCGAGGGCACGAGGCGATAATTGCGCTGGCCGGAAAAAAGTCAAGATGCAAGTGATTTGCAAATTTATGGGAGAGCTTTTTTTCTTCGGAGGGTTCAAGGCAGCTTGAACCCAATCGCCATAGCCGAAATCCAAACTTGGAAAGGGTCAGGGGTCACAGGTAATACTTGTATACCGTGACCCTGAACCCTGTTTTCAGGCTAGGTCCATGGACTTTTAGGTTCACGGAGCAGAAACCATGAACCTCCATGAACCTTTTGAGGGTATTTTTGGAGGAAATCATGGGTTAATTCCGGCCCAGGTTTGGGATGGGATGTCGAATTTGATAGCACCGGATTGGGAGGCTTTGCTGAAAATAAAGGCGAGGATGTCGGGCTGCTGGATCAGCCATGAAACAACCTCAGATTGGGTAATGTTGAAAGGTTGAGACCTGTCAGGGTGGTGAGAAAGGCCGGGAGGCATGGAGCACGCGGCGAGGTAAGGCTTCGAGTTTTTGAACTGCTTTTGGGTTTTCATAGGTCACTGTTTAGCCGGCATTAAAGGATCCGAGAATCACCCCGGCCTCCGTGCCTTCTGTCGCCGTGCCGAGCAATTTGACGGTGACGTGTTCTGCCGAAGAGCACCATCCGCTCCATGGGGAATCCCAAGGATTGCCATCCGGGGTGATTTCTTTGGCCGCTTGTTCCGATGGTGCAGCCACGATGGCAGAGTCGAAGGTGTCGTATCTGGCATTTTGTGTCTGAGCGATGAGATATATGTTCATAAAATTGGAGGTCAGGACAGTGTCGGTGATGTTGATGCTGGTTACGGTTGCTGTGGGTGTGGGTGTTGTCATAGATTCAAATGGAGTGGGGTGCCGGCGGGCGGAGGCCCCGTTTATTGGGGAGCTTCACGGCCAGGATCGCAAGCGCGGCTTCCGGCGTGATGTCCCATTCCCCAGCCTCCCGGCGCTGGACGGTTGAGAGCGCGACACCGAGCGCATCCGCGACACCCTGCTGGGTGCCGCGTTGCTTCCGGGCGGATTTGTATTCGGCTCCGGTCATGCGGGTTGGCAGTATTTTTCGCGATACCAATCTGGCGCGGCGGCGAGCTGATCCGGCGTGAGGTTTTCGGCGCGGTAGAGGTTTTTTCCGGCTTGCGATGCGCCCACATTGTCGAGCCATGATGGCATCATTACGTTTTCGACGACTCGCTTCGCGTCTGAGTGCGTGGCAGTGTCCGGCAATCCCGTTACGGCGATTGTCATGCAGCCGTTCCGGTAGCCGGGCTTTGCGCCATCCTGTTGAGGCATGAGGTTCCCGCAACTGGCGAGGCTGTGCTTGAGGTTGATTGTTTTCATTGTTTTTGGGGTTGGGGTTGGAGGATTAGTCGCGGTTATTCGGCGGTGTCGATCAACGAAGCTCATGCTTCGTCCTCCTCTTCGCTGATTACTTTTAGGCGGCGCTCCTCTGCCATGATGGCCAGCGCATATGCCCATGCGGGATATGTGATTCCGGAAGGCGCGTCAGCTTGCAGCATTTCCCACTTTTCGCGGCTGATCCCAAACGCTGCTTCTACGGCGCGAGCACGTTCATCATCATCGGAGTCAGTAGCCCAGGCGATAAGTGCTGATTTTTCTTCACCGATCTGACATTGGAGCATGTCACGAAGAGCGGCGAATGGATATGGATGGTTGGTCATTTTGGTTATTTGGTTTATGGCGAGCAGGGTTTGAGCGTCTTTGATCTGGCGGGCGATGGACTCCATGGTTGGTGCGATCATGGCTGGCTCATTTTCCCAGATTCCGGCGAAGGCATTTGGGATGAGCTCGCCAGTGGCGAGGGCTTTAAGCTGATCGACTGCGTGTGCCAGGGTGCAGGCGGCGGCGAGTAGGTTATCGTTGGATGGCGTGGTTTTCATTTCACGGTTCCAGGTTTTCAGGGATTTCGCTTCTCCGCCCAGCTCGACCAGTTCAACCTCAATGAGATTGTCTTCCGGGAAGCTGATGAATTTCGCAAACATAGCCTCGGCTTCTTCGAGGGTGTTGGCTGGGTTCTCAAACGGGTTGGACTCGTTGCCCTTGTATGTGGTTTCGACGCTGTAGGTGATGGTAATGGTGGTTTTCATTTCGCAATCAGATTACAGCGTGACGCGGTAAGAGTCAAGGGATTATTTTGATTTATTTTCAAGCCCGAAATCTGCCACGGGCCAACCAGGCGTCGCAGCAAACGGCGGGCATCCTGATCATGGATTCAACGGCCCTCCTCGCCGTTGCTGGACTCGGCGTTGGACATATCAAGATCGTCGCTCGTGGGCTGCACGCATTGCGGCCCGCAGTCTATGTCACCCTCGAAAGCGTAGTTCCCTGCGTTCGGCGGCAGTTCGTCGAGATAGCATCTTTCCCCGGCGTGCTTTACGAGTCGCACACCAAGCCGCCGCGATTCCAATGCTGCCTTTTGAAAGTGGTCCGGGAAGTCGCGCCTGATTTTGTTCCAATAGCCCGCGCCGCCCTTCACACAACCGATGCAGTTGTTGTTGTATCCCATCCGATACATCGCAGGCAGTTCGATTCCGGCATCTTTCACCACGGCGTAGCAGTCCTGCTTTGTGATGCCCAGGTCGCGGAGCACCCATTGCAGCCTCATGTTCGGATTCTCGCGCTCGAACTGGCTGATGCGGCTACCTTCATCTACCGTGTATCCAAACACATGAATGTCGGAGGGGCTTTCGTAAGCCATCCGCACCTCCCTCTTGAGATGCTTTGTGCAGGTTGCTCCGGCGATCCCGCTGATATACTGCTCGCGCTTGAACACATGATAGATGTCCATCGTCGGATACTCCGCAGATCGGAGCCCCTTGATTGGATGCCCGAGCCATTTCTCAACATCGCCACGGAATCTCTCGTTATCGGGATGCTCGTTCGCAAGTTCGCAATAAAGCACTTCGACAGGTTCTGGCCCCTTGTGCATTGCGATAGCCATTTTGGCAGCCACCGCAGACGCGGCACCGCACGAGAACCAGCACAGGAGCCGCTTCGGGATTACGCTTGGGAGTGTATCTTGGTATTGCATCACAAAAAAATGTCCAACAAGACGGTCCAGAGAACGGCGGGCAACGCTGCACGCGAGATCACGCCTCACCTCCGCCGTCTCTGACCTTGTCGTTGGGCCGCCGAGTGGAGCCTTTCTTTTTGGCAGAGTTTTTGATCCCGGTTTTTCGGACGCGGGACATTTCGGCGGACTTTTCTTCCGCCGTCATGCCGCCCCACCGTTTCGCGGTGGCGCGGGCCTGCATTTCGCGGGCGGTCATTTCTCAGATGCGATGATTGCCTGTAGCTCATCCGCGCTGATTAGCGGATGCTCTTCTCGACTGTAAGACACGTCGCTTCTCGCCATGCCTGTTCGCGCCCCGTATCTTTCCTCATCGCGGTAAGGTTCGGACGTTGACCACACGGAGTCTGATACACGCACCCCACAAACGATGATATGTCCGTCGCCGGATAGTTTACTGCCGCAGAACCGGACAATCCCCTTCTCTTTTGCTGTTTCAAGGACCGCAAGAAACTCCCTTTTTGCGGCTTCTTTGACTGCCCTTGCCGCCATGGCTGAATCTATCTTAGCCTTCTTTGCCGCTTCGTCTGCCGCCGTGGGTGGGCGAAGATCGGCAAAACTAAAATCGCGCACTTTTGCCGCGATTGCGGGAGCGGGAGCGGGAGCGTTTTTTAAGAACGTCTCAAGTTGCAGCTTCGCGTTTGGCCGCTCCCCGTACGACCAGTCAATGCCGATTGACCAGCGATCCCCCGAGTCCTCTGCCCACGCCACTGGCGGGCAGGTCGCTGCCAGACGCGGGTTTGCAACGGCCAAGGCCGCGAGGATTTCATCCAACTTGTCTCCTAAGTTTGAAATTCTCACGAATTGACCTCCAGTGCCTCACACCCTGTTATGTTGCCCTTGTCATCGCGGGTGAGCTTGGCGGGGCTCGCCAAGTCTCTGCGGGTTGGCAAGGCGGCGCGAACCAGCGCAGAGACGATGTAGAGGACGCCATCTTGTTCTGCCGGGAGGCCGGTGACTTCTCCGTATGCGCCCCGGACAAGGCTGATGCCGTCGTGGGTGCCTGCCTCGGAGAGGGTGACGGAAACTCGAACTGCGTTGCCCGAGGGCTGTACGGTGAGTCCAGGTAGGTTAATTGCGTGGGGTGTTGTGTTTATGATCATGGTATTTTTGGTTCTGGTTGTTGGTTGGTTTAATCGCATCTCCAGCCGTCAGAGCCGCTTGATGCGCCAAAGGTTTCGGCACTGTCAGTATCGGGAGAAGCGATGTCTCCACCGCAGACGATTTCCCACTGTTGCGGGGTCTCGGGAGTTACTTGAACTTCGATTTTTGGTGCCCTCGACATCGCCGCTGTGAGCCTTTTTAGAAAAAGGGTGGCTTGCGTTATCGACGCGCCATTTCCATTTCCGTCTTCGAGGTCACTGCCGAGGCAAGTGACCGCGTGGGTGATGTCGTCTTCCCACCAAGGAGAGGATTTCGCCCAATTAAGAGCCTTGGTTCCGAGGGTTTCGCCGTTTGCGGCGTATGCGGAGATTTCCGCTTCAACGCCCGCTGTGGATGGCTTCAGGTTTACCACGGCTGACGCGGCAGGAATGATCCTGACTGAAACCTCAGGCCATCCCCTAGCCTTCATTTTTCCTCCGTAGGCTTCCGCCTCAGCTGGATTGTGGAATTTTTTGTTCATGGTGTTTTTGGTTTCGCCGAAGGATTTATTCCCTCCGACACGTGAGAAAGTATCACGACGTGGCGCAACGTCAAGCGGGTTTTATTATTTATTTTCAAGCCCGAAATCTGCCACGGGCCAACCAGGCGTCGCAGCAAACGGCGGCAACGGCTCACTCATGGTCGCGACTCCTTTTCGCCGTTGCTGGACTGGACGTTCTCCAAAGAAGGAAGAGGAGGGGAATCGGGCTTGAGGATTGGCCCAGCCCACCATCCGTGCATTTCTTTGATGTCCTTCGTGGTTCCGTCCCATTTCTGAACAAAGCCAAAGCGAGCCGTGGCCGAAACATCGTAGATTACCGCACGGTGCTGAACATGTTCCCGATACCAGAAATATCCGTTTTGGGTGGGCAAAGTCCTACCCCAACGCAAAGATGGAGAACAAGTCGCGGATTCCGTGTCCATGATTATTTTGGGGCTGGGCGTCATTCGACGGTCCATACGGTTGTCTGTCGTTTCAGCCCGGCAGGAAACTCCATCTGGCTGCCCGTGAAACTCCGCTCGCGGAATACCGTGTGATTGGTCGGCTGGATTGTGAGCCACCCGTTGTCCAGTTTCACGAACGTAAATTCCTTGGCCTGATCTGGAGCCGCGCTGTACGCATCCCCGACCGGAGCAACGGTGAAAAGATATTCTCCGATGTGGTCTTTTCCATTGGCTTTTACGCGACATTCCAAGCCTCGCAGATAGTCGTATTCCAGGGTCGTAAAATCCCACCCGTAGCAGTCCCATGTTTGGGCATCCTGCGGGGTCCACACGCCATCCGGCTCTGGATCGAACGCAATGGCGTGAGGCGGAAGGTTCCGAAAAATTGCGCCAGACTCCAGCATCACCGTGCATCCCCACATTCGCCCTGGGTAGGCGACTAGCCCGTACCAGACCGCAGGGAGGAAGCCGATAGGATCTTTGTGGGTGTGGGTGCTATCAACCAAGCAGTATTGGTGTGCGGGAAGCTGTCCTGTGAGTGTGTATCTCATTTTGGGGTGATGGTTGCCGAGTAGATGGCTGAGAGGCGGAAACGCCCGTTTTGATTTTCGAGATATACCGAACTTTTGATCCTCTTCCAGATGCGCTTGAACGTGCTTTGCGACATTTGCAGTTGATCCATCGACCAGCGTTTCAATTCGGTCGGGGATCGGCTGATGTTGTTGGAGTGCATGAGATCGAGCACATCGGAGTCTGCGAATTTCTCTTCATACTTGCCGGAACCAAGGGCCTTTTTGGGCTTCTTGAGCTGCTCAGGGTCGGCCATCTCGTCACGGACGAATATCGGCCATTCCCAATGCACCACGAACGGAGCACAAGGCGGGAAGTTGCGCAAGGTCGCGTCCACCGTGAAGCATTCTTCCTCCTCGTGTGGCGTCATGGTGAGGATGGAATCCGGGTCGCGAGCGAAGACTCCAGAGCCACCGATACGGTCAATCGCTTCCTTTGCCGCCTGGTTGCCCTTGGAATAGTGGGCACCGAAGGCTATGGCGGCACCAGTGCGCACAGCGATGCGCTCCAGTTCGTTGCAGAGGCTGGCCACGTCGCCCGCTTTGTTCTCGTCCCGGTCGCCAAGAGCTTTGTAAATGGGATCCACGATGATCAGAGAGAAATCGTATTGAGTGAGGCTTCGTATGAGCTGGTCGCTCATTTTTTCCAGACCCTCCACCATGCCGCGCAGCGTCCAACTCATGAACTGGCCTGGCTTGGGCATCACTCCCAATTTGCGGCAAATGTCCTCAAATCGTTTAGCGAAGAACGGCCGTTGGATCTCGAAGTTGAGGTAGCAGACCCGGCCTTGGATGGTGGGAAACTCCCACCAGGGCGTCCCGCAGGCCACCGATATGCCAAGGTCCATCAGGGAAAACGTTTTCCGGCCTTTGCTGGTTCCGCCAACGATGATTTTAGATCCTTGATGGAGAAGGCCCCGTACGAGCTCCGGCGGAGGGGCCGGTAGATTCGAGCCAATGAGCATGGTCATGTCGTCGAGCTCGGGGAGTTTTCCATTTCGGCTTCCCATGGAGCGGATTGCCCGGATGCGTTCCTCTTCGCGGTCAAGTAGTTCGTCCGCCGTGAATGCGCCGGAAAAGGCGTCAGATACGGAAACCGTGCCTGACGCTATGAGTTCGCGAAGCACGAACTTTTCGCAAAGCAGTGCGAGGTAGTAACTCAGGTTCGATGCGGTCGGAACAAAAACAAAGATGTCTGTGATGTAGGAGGCTCCGCCAGCTTCATCGAGGCGGCGTTTATCGTTGAGGTATTGAGTGACGGTGATGAGATCTATAGGGATTCCAGCGGAAAACATTTCCTGCAAAGATCCAAAGATCAACTGGTGTACAGGATTGTGGAAATGTGCTTTTCCAATGGCGCTTTCCACCATGTGCATTCCTCTGGTCGGAGAGAGTAGGATGGATCCGATAACGCCTCTCTCGGCGTCGTCGCTCTGCGGCAGAGACTGGTGGATTTCCGGTAAATAATTCCGCTTGCGAGGCTGATGCAAAGACGCGCGAACTTCGGGCTCTTCGGGTTGGGCCTCAGAAATGCCGTATTGCCGTGCTTCCTCCTCAGAAAGCTGGTGTGTGGCTTGGGCCGGGGCGCCATTGGCTTTGGCGTCCCGCTTTGCTTTGAGCTTTTCGGCGAGATTCATGGCCGGCCCTCCTCAATGGCGAAGGTCACCGCGTAGCCGAGTTGTCGGTATGTGGCGATGCGCTGCTTAGATTGCGCGCCGATGAAGTAATGCTGGATGTCCATGAAGTCGTGAATTGTCCCGTGGGTTTTGTCGTGGTATGCGCGTAGCACCCGGCCTGTCCGTTGTTCGGCTTTGGCGGCGGACCGGCCGGCCGCTGCCATGATCAAGGCATTTGCCCTCGGCACGTCGAGCCCCTCGTCTGCCAGAGAAGTCGCAAAGATTGTGCGGATTTCGCCGGCGGAAAACGCCACGAGAGCCTCCTTGCGCGTCCACCCCTGCGGACGCTCCGGTGATGTGCTCCCCTTGCGAGTCATGCCGGAATGCACCAGCACTGATCCCGGAATCCTTTGGGCAAGAGCCGTGCCATGGTCCACCCGTCCGATCAAAATGATGAGAGAGTCCTCCGCGTGTTGGCTGGCGATCTCCACGATGGCCTTGTTTCGGGCCGTGTTCTCGACGATGGCGATGTCTTGGAGGCACTGCCAGATGCAGCGGCTCATTTGCTCTTTGTCGTCCCACGCGCCTTTGAGATAGGCCCGCATCTTCCGCGCTCTCTCCTCGAACATCGGTTGTGCGAGCAAGCGGACGGCTTCCTCCATCTCTTTCGCCCGGTTCGGCTGGTGGATCAGTACTCGGGCGGCTACGATGCCCCCGACCGCCTGCACTTCCTCGCGCGTGATCTCGCAGACAATCGGACCAAGTAACTGATAAACGTCGGGAGCAAGCTCGTCCTCCCTGTCCGGCGTGGCGGAGAATCCCCACCGCCAGCCCGTGAAGCCATCAAGAATCTTGCGAAACTCCATGGCCGCGATGTGGTGGCACTCGTCGAATATGGCCAAGTCAGCGGCCTGCACCGATGCGCCGGCCGCATAGCAACCAATCGTGATTTCGCACGCTTCGGAAATCTGAGGAAACCGGGAGAACGCCTTGGCCCATTGCTCTGTTTGCTCAATCGTGTTTGCTCGGCAGGCTACCCGCATCTTGCGGCGGCTGAGACGCGCCCTGGGGGCCGCCCAGCGCAAGACCGCCATTGCCCCGATCACTGTCTTGCCGGATCCTGCCGGGGCTTTGACGATTCCAGCCCGGCAAGCAACAATGGCAGCCTGTGCCCGCGCCTGGTAGGCGCGAGATTCGATTTCTGGAGGGGAATCCGCCATTACGACCAGAGGCGAAAGTAGCCGACCTCGGGCACATTCTTGGGCACATTGCTTGTAAATCGTATTGACGGCGAGAGACCTTTCGGCGTGCGTTTTGGCGATTTCTTTACCTGAGTTGCCCGAAATTCCGGGTGCTCGGCCAGCCAAGCGAGAGCGTGTTTCTGGGTCGTGCGCATCCCGTAGAGAAACCGATAGCCATGGCGCTTCATGAGCCAGACGTAAACAGGCCCCCGGCCAATAGCGGCGGCGAGTTGGTTGGTGTTGAGCAGGGATTCGGTCATGATTCAGATTAAGATTTGGAAAACCGTGAATTGGGTTGAAGAGGGCCCGTTGCCGACGGCGTAGCATTTGGTGAGGTGGGCGGTCGTCACTTGGGAGTCGTCCCGCCATACGCCGACGTGGGTTAGCGCGTCCTTGGCTGCTTTGGTGATGTTGTCGAGATCGGGCTTGGCGGTGTGGTGGGGCGGGGCGGAGGCTTTTACCAGTGCCGAGTTTTTGCCGCTGCCAAAGTGGCTTTTTGGCCGTGCAAAAACACATTCCATGCGCAGGCTGACGGGGCCGGTTATCATGCGTCCGGCGAGTCCAATTTCCTTTACCGATGTCGCGATGGCGGATTTCCACTCTTCGGCGGTGCCGGGGGTATAGACGCGGGCAACGTAGGCTGTCCCCATCTTGCGGGCGAATGCCTTGGGCCGAGGCTGGCCTTTTGGATCGCCGGGAACGTGGAATTCCCACTCCGTCCGTTTATCTTTGGGAATCAGCTTCATGCGGTCCTCCTCTTCTCTCCCGCTGGCACACACGCGCCCCGCCCTGCCGTCCGGGGAATCCCTGGCTGGCCTGGCCGATGATAAAGCGGGTAACGCTCGTATGGAGGTGATCCATGATCTCGTCCAAGGTGGCCTTGGCTACTCGGTGCCGGGTTCGTGCTCTGCCCCAGTTGGCATACTCGTGCAGCAAAAGGGCGCGGACGGCCTTGCGGTTCAATAGTGGTCGCGGGGCCGCTGCTTTCTCGATCTCATCGGCCAGGATGTCATTTGCCGTGCTCATCGCGGAAAAAGCTGATCGTCCGTGCCGTTGTCGAGCACTCTGGCGTCGGCGGGTTTTTCCGCTGGCGGCAAGGGCACTCTCGCAGACGTTGGGATGCGTTTGAGACTCGGAGATTTGGCCGTGATGGTGAGGACCGGCTCAAGGATGGCGTTGAGCCGCTTTTTGGCCGCCACCATCGTTAGGCTTTCGCGCACCTGGATTTTCTCGGCCAGTTTTTCCTTCGTCAGCTTGGCGCAATCCATAATCTCCCCCTCGCTCAATCCGGCATTTTGGAGCAACCGCATCGCGCGGGGCGTGTCGTTGATTGTCGAGGTGTTGCCGGTGTCGGAGAGTTCATACATTGGCATTCCTCCCGCTGGCTGCCGGGCGATGATTTCGGCTTTGGCTTCCTTTTCGATCAACTTGGCAAAGACCACCGCCCGCCAGACGGCATCGAGCCCATCATCGGTGAGGGTTGAGAGTTTGGCCACGAAAGCGTCCTTCCCGGTCTGCGACGGACCGGCCAGCCACTCATATTTCGCGCGGTAGGCATCGCAATGCAGGCGGGCGCGGCAGTAGCGGCACTGTTCTTGCGCTTCGGACTCACGGACAGCCTCCGCGCGGGGGGAGGCGTCGGCATTGTGGCTGCCATCCCAGACGCGGAGAATATGGTCGCGAGCGGCGGGGATTTGCTCGCTGGTGTATTCAGCGAGCGTCACGCAAGCCTCGAATCCAAGGCGAGGCTGATTGATTGCCACAAGGACTTTCTCGGGGTTCCAGAGCTTCGCCCCCATCACTGCGTAACAGCGGAGCTGCATGTTTGCCTCCGCCGGGGTCACTTCCTTGCGGCCAAATTTCCGGTCAATGATGACAAGGATTTTCGTCCGAGGGTAGAATCTCCAGTAATCACAATGGCCGGGGAAGAGTTTTTTCAATCCACGGAAAAACCACATCTCGCGTTCGTTCCCTTCGTCGAAGGGTTCATCCTCCGGCATGTTGCAGGAGGTATGTAGAGCCGAGAAAATCTGCTTGTCCGTGCGAGCGGCCTTTTCGAGGATCTCGCGTTGTTCACTGGTGAGGTCGGCGCGGTCCTTGTCGGAATCCGCGCTGTGGCCGTGCAGGAGCGTTCCCTCCTTCGAGTCTGCGCTGTCTTCCGGCTCGGAAAAAAGGCTTTCAGCGAACGCACTGCCGGGGCATTTCTGGCGCCGGTCAATGTTGCTTGCTGACGTAAGCGCGCGGATCATTGTGCCTCCTCCACGCCATCAATCTCGTAGTCGTCGGAGCCTGCCTTGGGGCGAATAATCCGCCGTTGCACTAAGGTATCAATCATCCGGGATGCCGTGGCGAAGCCAATTCGCATTCGGCTTTGCAGGAGCGCAACGGAAGCCCGTCCCTCCGCCTTGATGGTTGCGATGGCATTTTTTAGAATTTCCTCGTCGCCATCCGGCTGGGTATGAAAGAAGTTCGATTGAATGTCCTTGGTGAGTTCCTGGCTGTTCATCTCGCGGGCGGGGCCGCCGTTCACACTGACCGTCATTTTCATTTCCGGCTCCGGTTCTGGGCCGTCCTTCCGCTTCGGGACGAGCTTTCTGATGGCGGCCGGCGGCTTGGGATCTTCCGGCGGATGCAGTGACTTGTGATGATCTTCCAGCAATGCCCCCTCGTAGGAAACATAGGGAACATACGTGTTTCCGCCTTCCGAGAAGAGCTTGCGGAAGTCCTTAATCTCTGTGCTCGCGAGGCCGTGACGCGAAGCGATGTTGTCGAACCATCCCATCTGCCGGTCGTGGATTCGCAGCTTAAGGACAGGACGGCCAATATCGTCAAAAATGAACCCGCCGGTCTTGTCGCGGGCGCACTCGAAGTGTTCAAGTTCGTGATCAAGCAAGGCCGCCTGCTCTTCGGGCGACATTCTAGGCCACTCGTCTCCGTCGAGCGTGATCTCGCAGTCACCGCGCCCCATCACCCTGTCTTTGAGGCTGAGCTTGCGGGGCACTCCAAGGGCTCGATAGCCGTTTTGCATAATTGCCGGGGCCTTCTTCTCGCTCTGTTCGTCCAGTTCCCCGAAGGCAAAGCAGAAGTCCACCTTAACCCCGGCCTCGTCAAGTTCCTGATGGTACTTGATCATGAGGATTTTTGCAAGGGCGCAGACTTCCTCGCCTGCTTCTCTATATGTGCTTGGCATAATATTAGTTGGCAGAAGAAAAACGCTTTCTCCACCATGGCCCCCAATTCCACTTCCACTGCCAGCGGAGTTCGTCAGTGATTTTTAGATACGCGATGCACAACGCAAAGAAGACTGCGGGATACCAAGAATACCAGATTGTATGATCCTTCCACCACTCCTCGCCTGCTTTATCACCGCCAAGGATATTATTATCCCGATTGGATGGCTCGCTTCGTCCATGCTCGGGTTCTGGTTTGCCTGTCATTTGGACCGTAGGCGTTCCATCAACGGAGTCCGCTCCCAGATCGAAATGATAAGAGATTTGGTGGAATCCTCCGAGGACGGAGAAACGTCCTACAAAGCTACTTTCGATGATTTGAAGAAGGCCGTCTTCACCAGTATCCCCTTGTTCTCGAAGTCGCGCCAGAAGGAGATTATTCAGGCTTGGGTTGATTACCGCTCCCTTGATTTCAGAGTGATGAGCGACACCAATTTCGACTCCGTTCTTTTGGAATCGGTGGGAGAGAACGTCACATTTAAGCACAAGGCTGTTTTGGCTGCCCTGGGCGAGATTGAGCGGCACATAAAATAAAAATGCCAACAATGCGATCCACCGAACACCTACCCGCTGGCACGCCGAGTGCTTGGTCGCTTCGCTCCCGGCACCCGTCGCGCCAGCGGGTAGGTGCCGGTGATCGCGGACGTTCGCAGAAATAATAACCCCCTGATTAACCATGAATGAATTCGATTCTGAATTGTGCAACTTAGTCATCGCCGAGCCCTTAGTTCATCTTCGCGAGGCCACTCTTTACGTGGACGGCCTTCCGAAATCCATTGGAGAATTCCGGCTTCAAGGGGAAAATTCAGTCTTTTTTCCCACCCCTTCCGTGCTTCTGGATATTTTTCCCAACTGCCATATAAGTCTGAAAGCAGAGGATACCAACGAGATAATTGACTGTAGAGAGTTTGCCGATTGCCAGAGTGCTCCATTGTATCACTACCACTTTCAGGAAGTAAAAAAATGAGGCGCGAACAGACCGGTCCAGCAAATCCCCGTCCCTCCGGGACTTCTGGCATGGGAGATGCGCTATTTTCGTTTTTCATGATGTTTTATTATTTGGTTGGTTTTTGTGATTGGTTGCCTGCATCTCCCACGCCAGAAGCAGGCGGGGATTCCTGACCGGGGACGTTCGCTGAAAATATAAGGTCATCCAAATTTCCGTGATTGATGCATTTTTCGAGTTTTACAAAAATCGCCCTCCCGAGAATCTTACGGAGCTTTTCGCCATAACCAAGAAGCGCGAAGCGATGAAGTTCTGTCATCAACTTACACTCCGACACTCGGACATATCCCATATGATTATTGGGTGCGGGTCTCTCGGATATCTCCACACACCCGTCTTCGAGGACAATAACGTTGACCATCTTTGGGTGAATGCTCGCGAGAAGATCGGAACACCGCACGATCTTAGCCAGCTTTACAATCAACTTACCAAGGATTCTGGAAGAGCCATTTTTCATTTCTTTGTGTGCGCTCACAAACCTGATATATGGCACCTTCTTACGTTTGATACCCGTGACAGTCGCGATGATGGCCATTTCATCGGCGGATCGCATGTCCACTTCCTTAACCATCTCTGGGGGAAGCCCACTATACACGATATTGTCTCGGCTATTCCTAAGAGACCTCACGGTGCCCACATCAAAACAATCGAAGAATAACGAGAATAAATGCGAACAGAGCGATCCACCAAACAGCCGTGCCTTCGGCACTTCTGGCACGGGGGATGCTTTCTTGTCGGGGAGATTCATCGTGACTCCTCCCCCTGGATTGCATGGGTGCCTGCATCCCCCGCGCCAGAAGCAGGCGGCTGCTGGTGATCGCGGACGTTCGCTGAAAATATAGTCGCGCTTTCAACATGAACGATATTCTCACATTTCAATGCGACTTTGGTGGCGGCGTTTCCGTCACAATTCATTTCGATGTTTCTCAGTATCTTAAGAGTCGGAATCAGGTTCAGGCTCAAAAGATAGAATGGGCGGGGAAGCCAGCGAGAGAGATTATTCCTCGCTATATCGAATGGATACACACCGTCAATGCAGAGATCGCAAAGGCGATCAACGGTAAGTTTCTCTACATTGTGCAGCGAGGGCCGAAACCAACGGATTGGGAACGATGGGTATATTATCCAGATGGCAAGCGGGAGATTGCGTGTGAATGAAGAGGAAAAACGCGAACAAAGCGATGCACCAAACAGCCGTGCCTTCGGCACTTCTGGCACGGGGGATGCTTTCTTGTCGGGGAGATTCATCGTGACTCCTCCCCCTGGATTGCATGGGTGCCCGCATCCCCCGCGCCAGAAGCAAGCGGCTGCCGGTGATCGCGGACGTTAGCCTCAGAAAACAAAGCGTCGATCTCCACGTTGAGTTGCCCCTGCCATGCAGAATAGTCGAGTCGCCATTCCCCGCCTCTTGCAAGGTCCAAATTAGCCGTCGCCGTGACCATTTCCTTGTCCGCTATCAAAGAGCGAATCCTTAGTGCTAACAAGACGTCGTTGGCAACCCCCACCAAGCTCTCAGCTTCGGCTACGGGTTGCGGTGATTCAGGCGTTTGATTTTGTGACATAGATTTATTGTGGTTCGGGTGGGGCTGCCAAGACTCGACGTTCGGCGGATGGAGTCGCTCTATGATCGTTGTTCCACCGCTCCGGTACATTTGCTTGAATGCCCAGCGAATCCCAGCGTGCGTTGCGCCGCAATCGCCAATGAGTCCGGCCTTTTTGCATATATTGGTTATCGTGCTGCCGTCTACGTAGAGGCTGGCATATTTCAGGACACACTCGACCATCAGTCCGCGTCGGCCTCTCGGAGTTTCTCCCTGAGGACCAAAATTAGTAGCCTTGAAGAGCGTGTTGATGTAGCCGTCCGTCATATTGATTTCGACCACCGCACCATGCGTCGGCAACGGCGCACTCATGGTCGTGCCTCCATCTCAGCCACGCCGCTGGTTGGTTCAACTTTTGTAATACAGTACCCTGCCACCACCCATTTGATGTCACCATTGAGAGTAACTCGGTCGGAATAGTTGTCAGTGTCCGACCCTTCGGCTTCGATCTTCTGCATTGCGGCCGTTCCTGCGGCGATGCGGGTTACTCTCCAGCATCCATCTTCGTCATATACCACGTTAAGGACAGTCCCATCCGAGAATGCCAGCTTGCACGGCATGTCACTGTCTGCGCTGATTTCGTCTCGGATGTCCCCCTCGATTTCAATGAGGTCATCACTTGCACCATATACTGTTACTGTTTGCATTTTTGGTTCTTTCGGTGTTGGTCGCTAACAAATCGGGGCATCACGCCCGCACGGTGGTTCCCACTTCTTCCCAGATGCGGAGTCCTGCGCATTGGCGCATCCCTCCCCGCATCTCGGCGTTGATTGCGCTTGCGCTTTCTTGGAGCACACAGAGCGATGGACGCGCCTTATAAAGGGCTGCGATGTCCGTCACCTCAAACCGCCAGACCTTGCGCACGGTCATGCCAGCGGCTTTGGCTGGTGCCGCTACGACGCGGGCCTGAGTGTTTTCCATCCGCTCGGTTGCGGCGGCGGCTTCCTCCGCCTTGGCTTGGGCGGCGGCGGCGAGGGCTTGCGCCTCGGCTGCGCTGGTGGCGGCCTGCGCCTCCCGCAAGAACCGTTGGCGTTCGGCCTCTGCCTCTCTGGCCTGTGCCTCGGCTTTCTCGCGCTGCTTGCGCGCCAGATCGTCGGCCAGTCGCTGGCGGGCTGCCGCCTTCTCCTGCTCAACCTGCACGTAGGGCCGGATCAGTGTTTTCTCGATGCGCCCCGCCTCTTCCTCCAATTCGGCAACGAGGGCTTTTGCGAAGGCGTCAATGTCCTTGCAGAGTTTCAGCACGGGGGCCTTTACGTCCACTCGGCTGGTTTCCACCATTTTCAGCAATCCCTTAATCTTGCCCACGGCGGACACGGCTATCTGCTGCGACTCGGCCTCTGTTACGGCCACCACAGCGCGGCAGACTACCAAAGCTTGTGCCTTGAGTAGCTCGTACTCCGCCGTACAAGAGGGGAGGACATTATCTATATTTTTTACGACGATGGCACTCATTTGGCGGCGTCCACGATGAGTTTCATTTCGTCAACGACAGTCTGCCAGTTTTGATCGCTGGTGTATTCTACGAGGTTTTCGTCGCCGAAGGCGGCAATGCTCGTGGTGTCGGGGTCGAATTCCTTGGCAAGCCAGTCGTTGGCCTGGGCCGCGCGAATGAAGTCCGCTACGGTGTGCCCTGCGTCCTCCACCATCTTTTTCCCCTTGGCGGCGATTTCGGAGAGGGCTTCGGGCTCAGGCTCAGGCTCTTTTTTCGCGGCGGGCTTTTTCTCCAGCACCTTGGCCTTGGCTGCCTTTTCGGCGGGAACTGCGGGTTTGACGGCTACGGCTCCAGTGGATTGGGCTGCTTTGGTCTCAACCTCGGGTGCAGTTTGCGCACTTGGAATGCCTTCTCCACCCGTCAGCGGTGGCGCAGGCAATGCCTGCACTTCTTGCACTTCGATAGTTGGGATCGAAGCCGACGCAATAGCTGTGCGGTGTTTTGGTGGGCCAACATCCAAGACTTCATCATCCGACTGCATTCCCATCAAAATATCTGGAGCATAGAGGCGTCCAAAGAATGCTGCCGCGCGATAGCGAAGCATCAGTTCCGGCATGGTTTGCCATTTGGATCCGCTCTTTTGGAACCAGCCTTCTTTTTTGGCTATTGCGATTGAGACAGGGGGACCGTCAAGCCGTTCTCCGGCGGCGAGGTCAACAACCCAAGCAATGCACGTCCGGTTGTCTCCTTCTCCTGTCATTTCATATCGCAGAGGACTGAATCGTCCGCAGCTATTGAGCGCAGCAATAATGAACTGAGACGACCAAGACGGGCGACCGTGGATGACATTCAGGTTTTGCATAATCATCAGCGGGGATGCCCCAAGTCGCTGAGAGATTTCCAGCGCAATGAGGACGCTGCCGATATTGTTAGGGCCGCGAAAAGATTCCGGGACCAGATTTGAAGAGCATAGGGCTTTTGCCATTCGTTGCGCCGCTTCGAAGGCATTCTCAGAAGAAAATGCGGTCATTTGTCCAGAGGACGTCGGGCGTGCGGGATGGATTATCAGTTCAGTGGTTTGTTCATTCATGTGTTTTTTTGGTTAGTTGTTCCTCCACTTTTGATTGCGGAAGATTTTGGAAATGCAGGTTTGAGATACTCCAAAGGCTGCCCCGATGGTTTTTTGTGGTGCTGTTCCTTTGAGCCCTCGGATTTCAACTACTTGATCAAGTGTCAATTTCGCAAGGTGGGAACTTTCTCCGTGGGGCTTCAAATTCAAATCTGCCGCATGGAGTTGATTTTCCTTTCTGGTGATCCACTCCAGATTGCTAGCGGCATTATTATTCTTATTACCGTCTTTGTGGTTCACTTCGGGGCGTTGTATTTCCGTTGTCCCATTGAACGCAGTGCAGACTAATCGATGAACTGAGTCTTTATGGGAGACGTTGCTGATCCAGAGATTCACATGCAGGTAGCCTGCATTGTTGTGAAACCCTTTGAGCTTCCGACCACGGATGTTCTGGTGCCCTGTGTATCGGGAAATACTACGAACGTAACCCAGGTTAGACACTTCATAACGGCCCTCATATCCAGGGACAGCTTTTAGAATTTCACAGACGAAGCTCATACTAGGTTATTTGGTTGGTTATTTGGGTGATTCTTGGGGGTGGACATCCTTAGTAGGGTCTTGGGAAATTACTCGCGGGGTTTGAAAAACGGGCTGTTGGCGTAGTCCCTGGCGCGGGCGAAAGCGGCGTCACTATCATCGCCCGTGCCGTTGAGCATTTGAAAGAGGCGGTCGTTTTCCTCAATGAGGTCGGCGCATTCATGCTGCGCAGTTCGCTTTTCGCGGTAAGCCTGCATCGCTATGAAGCGGTGCAGGTCCACCGATTCGATGTAGCTATCCTCTACGCGCCACCAGATAAGCAGCATGATAAAAGTGGCGATGGCGCCGCCGATGCAGGCACCGATCCCCGCCGCAATGATGTAGGGATCGTTCATAAATTGAATTTCTTTCTGTCCGATGCGGTGAATCCGCTCCGGTCCATGCCGTCAGGCGCGTCACCGTCGCGATAGTTGTCGTTCCATTTGCGCCATTGCGCATTGCATCGGGCACGTTCGCATCCGGCCGCCCCGTAGATCGCGATGGCCAGCAAGCCGAAGAGAATGAAAAGCGGGCTCATTTGCGTTTTGAGATTGGCCATTCGCTGGCTTTGGTAAATTTTGGGGCCAGCTTTGTCAGCGTGGCGTGGAGTCCGGCAGGTTTCATTTTGCGGCCTCCAGTTCCAGCCTTACGCGCACTAAATCCGAAACCATTTTTGAAAAGGAAACTCCGCTCTGAAAAGCGAGTTGCTTCCCCTGCTTCAAGATTTCGGGAGGAAACGATACGCCAGCTACCGTGATTTTTTTCGTTGCAGGGATCTTCTTTCTAGCCATTTCCTAGACATTATCAACACTTGATAAGGCTACAATAAAAAAGATTCATAAAAGCAAATGTTGACAATTATTGATAAATAACATTAAAAGATTGACATGAATCCTAAAAAAGACAGCTTGCGAGAAAATGAAGGGCATTGGCGTTTCGATGTCTCCAGATATTCGCCTGGCCGGAAAGGCTCTTTCCAAAAAGAACCGGCAATCATTCTCCGCGATGGTTTGTGATTTGATCCAAGAGGCAAGCGATAAAGCGCAAGCAGAATGCGAAGCACTCAAGGACCGAGGCAAGCGCAAGATCCAGAAGGCCGTCAAGAAGTAGCAGGGGGTTTTTCAAAGCCCCGCAATCATATCGGCAAGGGGCAGCCATACGATGTCCTCCCCCAGAAGAATCTACGCCTCGTCGTCCTGCCCGAATCGCTCTTTTGCTTCGCGCAGTTTGGCTTTTCTAAATTCCAGGCCGGCCGCATGGATCACCGCCGAGAGCTGCACGGAGACGCCATCTACGGTGACGCGCTGCACGACGTTGGTGACGCGGCTGGAGTCTTCCGTCCACCGCTCCCAGAAGGTCAGAATCTTGTCATTCTCTTTGGAAAGGCGGCTCATGGGGGTTACACCAGGCGGATGAACTGCTTGGCGAGTCCCCTTGCCCGCGTCTTCCTCCAGACGCCATCGCCAGAGGTTGAATCTCGGTCGCCCTTGCCGTTGGTGTTGCCCTCGATGGCCTCGATATAAACCGACCGCGCAATGGCCCGGTCCGTGATAATTCCGATGTGCGAAAAATCATAAATTACGATGTCGCCCGGAAACACTTCCGCGCTTTCCGGCAGGACCAGCAAATTCTTTTCCCGCGCCCAGCGAGCATAATCAAACGCGCCGGCCGTTTTTGGACGCCAGCTTTCCGGGCGGGTTAAGCTCATGCCTTCCGCCACGCCAGGCACCTTGAGCCATCCCTTGATTGCCCAGCAAACAAACGCGGCGCACCACGGCCAGGCGTCGGGATGCAGCCATGTTGCTGACTGGTAGAGCCTCACCCTTTCGCCCTTATTGTTTCCGCCCTGCTCGCGCTGACCGACCTCCCCGGCGGCAATCTTGACCAGTGCGGCGCGGATTTGATCCTTGGTCATCTGTATGCCTCCGGGATGGCCCCGACAGGCCGGTGGTAATCAATCTGGCCTTGGCAGGAGCGCAGGCAAAAACAGATCACCGCGAACATGGCGCAGGCCAACATAAACGATGCGATCCTGCTGCCGCTTGGTGCCGTCATTTGATTACTCCTATGGCGCTGCCTCCTATTGGGGCGAGGACAGAAGCCGCCACGCTCGTAGCGATAGTTTGGCCGATGGCCCCAGCCCCTTCCCGAAAGGCGGTGCCCTTGGAGCTGATAACCGGAGAGGTTCCGATGCGTGCGAGGGCGGGAATCCTCTCAGTTCCGAGAACGGCATCGCCCTTGCGATTGAGTATTACCCTTTCGGTGTAAACGCCTACCGGAGCCGTAACAATGAGGGAAGTCGAGGGAGTCTTGATCTCAATGCGGTCGCCCTCAATGTCGGCGTCCAGGGCCAGAACCTTTTCCATTTTGACGCTGGCGTTTCCGTTCTTGTCGATCTTGGTGACAGGCTCGTAAAAGACCGGGCCGCTTTGGAATGATGCGCATCCGGTAAAAGTGCAGATCGCGCCCGCGATAATGGGCAGCAAAGATTCTCGCACGGCGGCGAGAAAGTTCTTTTGTGGAGCGGTCATAATTATGCGTCGTGTGGGACTATCGGCGTTCCGCGCTTGTTCAAGACCGCAACGGCCTTTCGGATTTCTCCATCTGGGTAAGTGTCATTAATGGCTTTACGAACTTCGTCTTGGATGTCAGGAGGCAACTTGCGGAAACCCGCCTGCACGATCCACGACAGAGATTTGTTAAAGAGCCATTTCATTTCAAATCTTCGTCTGTGACAGGAGATTTTCGCTGAATCGTCTCCGTGGAAGTTTCTTGCACGTGGTCTTGGTTAGCTTCGGCCGACCTCGTATTTGCCAGCATCCCAAACATAAAGGACGATGCCGCAATGAAGATGCGTTCTGTCGCCTGAAACGCGGGCGAAACATCCACGCCCTGCAAGGTCAGCCAGCAAATCGTGCCGGACGTTCCAAGCGCAAGGAGAGACGCGGTTGCCACGACGATATACAGGATCGGCTGCGGCGTTTTCATGGGTACTGGATTCATTTCGATTTTAGCTTCTGCACTGCGGCTTCAATGGCAAAATTAATGAGTGAGTTGGTTGCCGCAATGCCTTCGACCTTGATTTCTGAGGTGAGCCGGTTCACGGCTGCGGCCCGCTTTTCCGCATTGGTCAAATTTTTTTTTGTTGCCAGTTCAGCCACAATTTCCAGCGCAATCGGCAACAGGCGAGATAAGGAGTCGCCAATTTGCCGCGTTAAAAGCGGCATGAAGAAATCCAGCAATGGTTGGGAAATTCCAAGGAGTTTGAGGAGCAGGGTTTTCATAGTTTTGATGTGACGCGGTTCATGGCGTCGGTGTTTTTTGCGATAAGCGAAGCAAGCTCCTTGTTTGATTCAAGCAAGTGCGCGTTAAAAATTTTTGACAACTGCTGGAACTCCAGCCGCGCCGCCTTGAGTTCGGCCGTAAAATATCGAGTCATCCAAACTCCAGACGTAAGGGCAACGACCATCCCGATTACGAGCAAGGCCACGAACATCCATCGGTCAGATTGCCCTGCGGCGAATGTGGTTAGTTCGGTAACGTCGGTGATGTTCATCGTATTTTAGAGCCACTGCGCTTGCTTGACCCTATATGCAGGGTAGATGCGCCACGCGACTTGATTTACGCTGGGGGGCACCGTGTAATTTTTCCAGACCACCCACGAAGAGCGGAGATAATCGTAACCCCAAAGGTTAATGCCTTCGGAGAAAACGGAAAGCGCGTGGCCGGATTTTGAGTCCGTGAAGCTCACCAGCAGCACCTCGTTGAACGCCGCCTTGCCCGCAAGTTGCGCTTTGGCGCTCACGCTGTATTTGTGCGACAGCGCATCCACGACGCAGCCGTTGGGAAGCTGGATGGTATTCGCGCAGGACGCGAGGCCGATGCAGAATATGGCGGTGAGGAATCTCATTAGGGCTCAGGCTCAGGCGTTGGCGCGGTCAGTGTGATGATCCCGTTGGCGTCCGTGGTGTGGGCTGGGACTTGCGCGAGTAACGCGTCCACTTGCGCCACGGCTGAGGTATCACCAAAGCTGACGAGCAGTGCCCTGACGCCGCCCGCGAATCCCGTAAAGAGCGCGAAACTTTGGGCGGTCTTCGTCGGCCCGAGAGCGGTGACGGTTGCCAGATTTTCTTCGTAGCTTCCGCTCCACAATCCGACCGCGTGACGCATCTCGCCGATGATCGAGTCCCGAAACGATTGCGCGTTGTCTTGGATCGCCACCGCCCGAGTCTCAGCAGGAGATAACGCGGAATCCGTGAGGATGGATTGAGCGTTGATTTGCGGGGTGAGCGCGACCACGCAGGCCGCGAGGATGAGGATTAGTTTTTTCATGATAAATTTTAATAAGTAACGACGATGCCTCCGATAATGACGGATAATCCGTCTGTGGAGGGATTTGATGCCGCCATCCAGATTCCTGCTTCGGAGGCATTTGATGCGGTGGTTGGACCTCCGGTGACCGATGTAATGAGGGCACCGTTTACGTTAAGCGACACATTTCCAGCACCGTCAGACAATACTGCCACCCCGATCGTCGCTCCCGTGACGTTAGGGAAATCATACCCGGTGTCCGTGGAGGCAAGGGTTGTGCCGTCGTGCCGCTCCAGCCAAAGGCGGCGACCGATCATGCGGATGCCGATAGCACGAGTGCTAGAATCTCCATCTGTCGTGGAACTAATCGTCCGCCCCAGATAGCACCGCAGCACAGAGTCTGCTGATAAGTCAAAGCAATGCACGCGGAAGCTGAACGCAACAGGCACGGCCCAATTCATGCTAGTATTAGATGCAACGCCGTTCATGTATGCGCTTTGGCCAGTGTGGGGAGTTCTCGCGGCGGCGAGCGAACTCGCTGTGTTCCCGGTGCGCAGATCGACAATTCTTGCACTGAGAAAACTGGCTCCTGATCCGGCAAATGTGTAGGAAAATTCCCCCGCCACGACGGGGCTTGACTCACTGAGTCGCCTTAGAATGTGGTTAGTCATTACCAACCCGTTTACGGCAAGCGTGGCATCGGCAGCCGCGACGAAAGTTGCCGCCGTTAGGTTGGAAAATCGCGGGTCGTCATCGGCTACGACAAACTCATCCGCCGCCGCATCGCCGAATGTGGCGTTGCCGTTGACAACCTGATTGCCAGAAAAGGTGTTGCTTGCCGCGCCGAGCCGCGCAACGCCCGCGTCAAATAGCCATGCGTTGGTGCCGTTGGAAATCAACCGACGGTGGGTGTAGGCGGACGCCATCGCCTCCGTGGTCGCGTTGTTAAGCAAATCGGACCCTGCGCGGGTCAGGACCACCGTGTTGGCGTTGGTCACGGTGCCGCTCTCGTCCGCGATGACCAGCTGGTAGCCTGCGGGCACTGAGTTAGCCAGCGGCACGTTGACGACCCTCGACGCGGACATCGTGCCCGTCTGGCCGAGATAAGCCGTCCCTGCGGAGATTGTCGCAGTCGTGTTGGAAAATGTCGTCCGCTGCGCCGTGCGTGATGGCGGGATTGCGCCGTTAGAGCTAGCGAGTTCGATGGCGTTGATGGCAATGCCGCTGCCGGAATAGGTGCTGCTGATGCCGTTGCTGGAAAAGTTGACGCCGCCAGCGTCCGCGATGGCTCCTACGCCGCCAGCAAATCCAGTGGTTGCGGATGCGCTCTGCCCCACGGCTCCACCAGTGGTTGCGGATGCGCTCTGCCCCACGGCTCCGCCAGTGGTTGCGCTTGCGTCGCTTCCCACGGACCCGCCAGCGGTTGCGATTGCGTTATACCCCACGGCTCCGCCAGTGGTTGCGCTTGCGCTGGTTCCCAATTTCCCCCCGCCATCGGCAGTGACTACCCCGACGCTAGTGAGCCCCGAGCCGTCGCCGACAAACGCCCCGCCGCTGATTGTGCCGGTGTTGACCGTGGTGCCTTGCAGCGTGCCGCTGGTGATTGTTGGGGTGCCCCATGCACCGCCAGGCCCAAGAGTAGGGCTGGCCGCAAATGCGAAAGCCGGAAGAAGACAGAAAATGCTGAGTAGTTTTTTCATGAGATTGTTTATGGGCCGACTTGCATCAAACCGCCATTGCGCCAAGGTTTGCCGCCGCCGGGGTCTGATGTCGGGAGCAATGATAGATCAAGCGAGGCAAAGCCTGCTGCGGTAAGGGTGGATCCATTAAGCACACTCAGTAGCTTGATCGCAGTGCGCTCAAGATTGTCGCCGGTGCTGGGGGTTACTCCTTCGGGAAAAGGGGAAGTCATATTGTCTCCGTAAAGTTCAATTGCCCGTTCGAGGAGTTTTCTGAAAGTTCGCAGTAAACTATCCCCTGTTGATGCTGCCGTTCCTTCTGGATACAGCGACATGACACGTTAATAATCTCCCTGTTGAACCGGAGCCTCGTCGGGATTCATGGGGCGCATCCGGCTTTCCACGCGATCCGCAAAGGGCATGGCCTCGTCCGCCTCGTCGTCGGGAATCTCATCGTCTTCCGCTTCGGCTGAAACCGGGATGCCATCCACGGCGGTAGGCATCGCCATTCCGCCGGATCCAAGTTTGAGGGTCACGAGGGCCTCGAAGGTATCGCCTTCTTTGGTGTCGTCCGGGATGGTAAAGCCCTCCGGGAGCATGAAGCCGCCAGCGAGGGCTGGAGCGGCCATTCCTAAAATCAGTTTGTCGTCCATAAGTTTCCTTTCGTTAGAGTTTTCGCTCATTGCGCCCGCCGGAGATTTTACGCCCCGGCGGGCGGGTATGAATGAAACCGCTTACGGGTAGCTGTAGGTCGGGCAGGTCGAGAGCCCGAGGTCGAGACCGCAGCGTTTGGCGCGGATGACGTAGCCGAAGCGGGGCTGGATCGGCGCAGCGGCCAAGGCCAGGCTGCCCCAATAGCGACCGATACGACCGTAAGGGTTGGTTGCCTCGTCGAGGATCACCTTCCAGTTTACGTCCGCAACGAAGGTTTCGGGCTTCCAGACCGTTCCGCTGCCGAAGCTGCTGATCGGTTTTGGCACGAGTTCTTCCATCACCCGTTTGTTCGGGATGATGTAGAAGTCCTCGTAGTCCGCGTCGTTATACGCGGTGGCAACGCTGGTCGAGACGCCAAAGGTGGCAAGACTATCGACAGCCCAAGGCCACCGACGCACCCAGGCACCATCGGCGAAATCCCAGCGGGCGGGATAGTCAATGGCCGCGAAATACCAGCCGCGATAGCTGCGATCCACCCCAAGGGCGCGAATGTTGTCATCCGCTTTGCTGGAGAAATGCAGGTCGGCGACGATGTCGGGGTTGTTGTGCAGGATGTTTTCGATGGAAGCCATGGAACCGAGGGCCATAAAGACAGGGCCTCCGTTTTCCATGCCGAAGGAACCTTCACCCGCGCCGGCGATGATGAGTTCCTGGCGAACCACATTCAGCATTCCGAAAGTCACCGGGCTGGTCGGCACGGTGAGGGGGAAGCTGGAAGTGCCAGCCGAGAAGGTGCTGTTTGCGATGCGCTTGTTCTCAGTGGTATTCGTGTAATCGTCCTGATACTTCGACTCCAGAACGAACTTCATGTTGTCCTTGAAGCCCTCGACGATGTTCGAGAGTTGTTTCTTGATCTCGTAGTTGAATCGCATCAACTGAGAACAGAACGCCTCGGACTTCACATCAATGATGTCGAGGCCGATGCTGCGGGTCGTGCTGCCGGTCGTCAGCTCAAGCTGAGTTGGGGTGCAAGTGCCGCTTCCGCTGCCAGTAGGAGCCGCCATGCGGGTCCAGGTGGGATTCGCTGTTGGAAAGCTGCGATTGAAAAGCAGCGCCGAATAGGAATACCCGACTTCGTCTTCCCACGTCCCGCGAGGGATGAGAGAAAGCCATTTGGAGAACCGGATTTTTTCCCGGTAAAAGTCCTTGCTGATCATTCCGGTAAGGGAAACCAGAGTTGGATTGAGATTGTAAGCCATGTTGATTTTCCGGAGTCCCTTGCGGGTTTTGGCTTTTCAAGGGCCGTGGCACTTCCGGGTTGTGCCGATTCGAGGTTTTTTTGTGCGGAATAGTTTCCGCGTTAGTGGCCGGAGCGACTGGCCGCTTGCTCGAATCGGTATGAGGAACCGAGACCGGAACCGGATGTCTTTTGGGCTTTCGCCCGAGGTGTCAGCCAACCTCCGATTTGCTTATCGCATGTGACTTGCAATAACGCAAGATAAATTTTGAATTATTATCGGGAGGCGTTTCCGGCGGCAATGGACTTCACCAAGGCACTCTCAAAAGTGTCTCCGCTATCGAAAGATGAACTGTTTTCATCAACACTTTGCTGGCCGCCCCCGCCCGCGCCGGGGTCGCTTTTGCGATAGCCTGCGATGTCGGTATTCAGTTGGGTAATTTGAGCGGATTGCGCATCCAGACGGCGGATGAGGATCGGGAGAGCGGCCACGGCCATCACGGCCCCGGCCTGCACGTGGGCGGGGTATGAGTTCAGACTGTCGGACTTGGCAATCTCCATGGCCTTGCTCATGCGCTGTTTGTCCGCATCGGTTTCGAGGAATCGGGAGATGTTTTTTTCCACGGCGGGAATGGTGGTTTCGATCTGGCGGGTGCGCTCGCGGCGGTCCTGTTCGATCTCGGCATGTTCGCGCTGTTGCTCCTCGCTGCGAAGGCGGGTGAGGCGTTCGGAACCGCTTTTCTGCAATTCGTCGCGATGGGCTACGATGTCGGAGTATTTCTTGCGCAGGGTATGCGCCTCGAAACGATCATACTCCGGGATGTCGGACAGCAGTTCATCCAGCTTGCGCTTGTTATTGGTGGTGATGGCGGAAAGCAATTCACCCTCGGGAACGTCGGCGTATTCCTTGGCCAAGGCGATTGTTGCGGCAACCACGGATTGCATGGGGGCGGCGACCTCGCTTTTCCAGAGTTCAGAGCTTTCCAGCCGGATCAACTGGATGGCGGCGGCTTGTTCCGAGAGCTTTTCCTCACGCGCGGTGAGGTCTTCGCGCAACTTGGCCGCATCGCCGGTGGTGGATTCCAGTTCGGTGATCCGGGCCGTCAGAGAAGCCTTTTCCGCGTCGAAGACGGAGGTTTGTTTGCGGGCCTGGCGCAATTCATCCTTGAGTTCGTGAAAAACCCTCGATGCTTCCTTGCTCATGCCTTTGGGCGGCGTCTTTTCCAGCACATCGGCCGGCTTGGCTTTATCTTCCTGGCCGGACGGCTTTTCCTCTTTGTCGGGGGCAGCTTCGCCCTCGCCGGGTTTCTTTTCCACGGCAGCGTCCTTTTGCACCGGAGATTTGGGCTCGCCGGTATTCATCTGGCTGCCCGCATCCTCGATGAAGGTCTCCATGAAGTTGCGGGTATCGTCCGCGACCGGCTCAGAGATGGCGATGTCTGTCACCGGCCCCTCTGTGGATGGTTGGGGTTCGGTAGGCGCAGTTTCGGGGATGTTTGATAGGTCCATAGGATTTGAGAATTAAGAGTTAGGGGGAATGACGGGGGGGAGGTCGTCGCGGACGAGTTCCCGCGATTTTCTGGCTTGCACGGGTTCGGGCCGCTGTGCGGCCAGCGCGTGCAGGCCGAGATAAAAAGCGAAATACCCCTTCCCCCATGCGCCATCCAGAGCTTCCTTGGGAACATCTCCGCTGGTGCGTCCGCTGGGGATCCCTGCCATCATCAGCATGGCGAGGGCTTTTTGTAGAACAGGGTTGGCCAGGGCTTCGGCGAGTTGTTTGTCCTTGCCGTTGGCATACCAAACGTCTTGATCGGTCATCATAAATTAGGTGGGATCGCGTAGCATCTTGGCTGCGGCGGTGGCGTCGGCGATGGATCGCTCCTGCTTGAATTTATCCTCGCGGTGCCGCAGGGCTTGCTGGTGGGATTGTTCCGCCGCGTCGAGCTTCATGCGGTTTTCCTCGACCCGCGCCAGCACTTGCGGATTGATTTGCGCCTCGGGAGCGGCGTCTCCGCCTTGTTGCGCTTCCATGGCGGCCTTCTCGTCGGCTCGCTGGAGTTCCTTCGCCCCGTTGTTGGCGATTTCCTGGGCCTCCTGCAAAATCTTCCGGTATTCCGCGCTTTCCTTCGCATAGAAAGGATCGGCACTGAGGTATTCCACATGCAAGGTGGTGTGTTCCAGTGTGGCCATGAAGCCGGGAAAGATTTGCGCCAAGAGGGATTCTTCCTGCTCGATGGCCTGTCGCATTTGCTGAATCTGCTCAAGGTGAATGGGGGCCTGGGCGGCGTGCAGTGCCGTGGGCAAGACCGGGATGGCGGCCCCGTTGGCAAGCTGGGTGTTTTCCACGTTGGCGATTTGCTCGTCTCCGGTTGCGCTTTGATCAGGAAGTTTCGGCATGTATTCCTCGGTGGCGTCGTAGCCAATGAGGGATGCGAGATAATTGCGCGCAGCTTTATAGCGCCCGGCGGCGGGCATGGAGGGGATGAGTTCCTTGACGGAATCCCAGATGAGCTGTTGCTCGGCGGAACTTCCTCCCCCGAAGGCGCGGACCACTTCGCAGCGGGAAACATCAATGCGCCGGATCGCTTCGAGCGGCACCCCCCGCTTGATGCACCGACGAACAAAATCGAAGACTTCCTTGCCCCCCGGCTCGTCCGCTCGGTAGTCAGGACGAATGAATCGCCGCAGCATTTGCCGCAAGAGTTTTTGCAGCGACTCGTAAAAAAGCGTGCTGGAGGTCGCGCTCACGCTGGCACTCTCGCCCATGCGGGCTTTTACCTCGAACTTCGTTTGCACCCGGCTGTCGTTGAAACTGACCGGCCCGGCATACTGACCAATGTGGTTTTGCAAAAGCGTGCGCTGTTCATTCAGCACGGGGAAGATGGTTTTGGTCGCGTCCGGGAATTCATAGGCCACGATCTGCGCATCCTTATGCAGTTGACCGCACGGGCCGATAAAGTTAATGGCGGCCTCGGTGAATGCGCCCTCTTCTAAAGATTGGAAAAGCAGGCTGGATGCCACCTTGGCGTTGTCGCTGGCTCGGCACTCCATCCGGGCGAGTTCCATTGCCAGATTGTAAATCTGTTCCCCCAGCCCGCGCACGGAATGGTAATAGCCGTTGATCCCGATATTGAGGGTGAAAAACACAAACGCATCACCCATGGCCTTGAATCGTCCCGTTTTTTTGTAGAGAAAATTCTTATTTGTGCCGCTTTCCAGGCTGATAAGCTGGGTGATGGTGCCGTCCGGTTCGCGGCCCCACGCATGGATGCATCGAATCACCGTGTTGGTCGCGTAACTCAGGCTGGGATCTCCGTTTTTCATCTCCGCCGCCAGCATTTCGGGTTTCAGTTCCCGATTGAGGTCGGAGCCCATATCCGCTCCTTTCAGTGCTTCGGCGATGGCACTTTCGACGGCATCGACATTCCACCCAGGATCAACGCTTGTGCCCGTGATGTAGGCGCGCAGTTGGTGCGGCAGGTAGGCGCGGGCGCAAACGGCAATCTCGATTTCATCCTCGTTGGCGTAGGACATGCGCGGGATTTTGAAGTCCGCCATGCCAGAAGCGCGATATTGCCAGTTGCGATCATCGAGAAAATACGCGATGCCGACTCCGTGGCCGACAAAGATATTGGACAAGTGCAGGAAGTTGAAGTTCCAGTAGGACCAGCCGTGAACGACGCGGCCCCACTCCTCCGACATCACCCCCTCGTGGTTGCTGCGCTGGCCATCGGACCCCCAGTTTGTGCGGATGCGCAAAGGGAATTCCGTGGCCTTCATCATTTCGACGAAGGGCGAGATGGCGGCATTGAGTGCCGCGCGGGCATCGCCGGGGTTGAAATTGGCGAGGAATTCCAGCCCTTCGTTGAGGCGGGATCCTTCGATGTAGGGCGGCGCGTTGTCAAAGAGGGATTGGATGGCGGAGCGGTTGGATGCGCTTTGCTTGTCGGCCACCAAGAGCTTCATCCAGAGCCCGGTGAGATAGGCAACCTGCCACTCGCGCCGATTGGTGTTGGGATCGGTCGGAGAATCCGGCGGATCACATGCGACAAAAATGTCGTCGAAAATCGAATTCATGCGGCCATCCTCACGATCTTATTTTGCCGGGCCTCGGTCATCTTGCGGGCGTGTTCGGAGCGTCGGGCGCGTTCAGCCTCGGAGAGGTTCAGCTTGCGCTTTTTCTTTTTCTTGGCCGAAGCGGGGATCAATCGGTTTGTTTCATGCCGGGGTTTTCTTCCCCGAGTCGCAGGATCTCCCTGCGCACCATTCGCGATTGAATTGGTTGCAGGGGAGGGATTTGAACCCTCGATGACGAGTTTATGGGACTCGCGACTTAACCAGGCTTGTCCACCCTGCAATGATTCATCTTTGATGGAGTCCCAACCCGCCGCCGGGGTGGCGGGAATGGAAACTTCCTCAAAACTGGTAATCGGTGGAGCGGCGATCTCCCCCGCCACGACCATGCGGGAGAGCGAGCCATCCTTGCACCCATGCACGATAAAATGCCGCGACTCCACCGGATCGGATTTCCCGTTGTGCAAGATGCCGCCGGGGCGTTTATCAATATCGCAAACCAGCCGGGGAGCGGTGGCTCCCGTTGCCTCATCAAGGCAATCCTTCCATCGGTAATTGGTTGAGTGCCAGTTAAATAAGAGAAAATCGTTGGCATCCTTGCAATCGTTCACCATCTCCCATCGCATATACACGTCCCAAGGAACGCTTTGCCGTGCCACTTCGCGGATCAGGAGCGACACATGCCCATAGAGGGAGGGATAAACGCCGGAGCCGTTCATCACATTGCCATCGTCGGACCATACGCCATTGCGGTTGACGCGGTGCGGCACCAGATACCCCATGAACGGCTTGCCCCGCGCGAGACCGGCCATGTATTCCCCTTCGATTTTATCGAGCCAACCCGCTTTGATCGGGGTGTTGTCCAGTTCAAAATAATAAAAAGGCTCGTCTTGCTTGGCCATGAGGGCAGCGGCCACCGTGAAATAGCGATTGCAGGCGCGCGGCCAGCCATCTTCGCACGTGAAGGGGAAAATGTGTTTCTCCACCTTCGCGTTGAGGTTTTCCAGGCGATCCGCCAAATAATCCACCGCATCGCGGGCCGATTGGTCGCCGATGGCCACACACTTGCGCCCCTGCATTCCGCCAAGGTGCTTGATGGCCGCATGGAGCGGATCAATGAGTGAACTGTCCGATGTGGATACAGGGAAAACGTAGATCATTCTTGCGAACAGAGAGATGCCTTTGTTCTCTGTTTACTGCAAGGAATTTGCATTACGCAAAGAAAGATTGTCAAGAATTGATATTTAGGCCGCCCGGAGCACGTGCGGCCCCGCTTGCGCTGGCGAACGAAACCCCCCATCTGGAATATCCCGCATGATGGAATGTTTCTTCCAGTGGGAAAGCTCTCCCGGCTTGGTGAGACCGGCATGGTTGGCATTGAACCGGAATTTCTTTCGCACAAGATCAATCACAATGGCGAAGGCATCGCCGATGTCCGGGGACTTCCCATTGGTGCGCTTCTTCATATCGTCCTTCGATTCCGCCTTGAGGCGCAGGGTTCCGCCGCTGCCCATGGCCTCGTAGCGGCGTTCGCAGAGTTCCCCGGCCAGGTCGGGCCCAATGCCGCGCACGATCCCATTGCGGATCATCCATTTGCCCGAGAACCATAATTCGGTGACGCGATTCACATAGCGTTCCTTGGCCGGGGTGCGGTCGGTATCGGAAATGGGAAGCAACGAGGGGGTTTCGTGAAAGCGAATCTTATGCACGTCGCGAGACCAGAGGAGATCAATAAAGCCACCGTAGGGGATGCCGCCGCCGGATGCGTCGTAGCCTGCATTGGCCGGGAGCACTCCCCGCGCTTCGCATTCCTGCCGCCACCGCATTATGATTTGCACTTCGCGAGGGTTTCGTTGATCCAGCACATCCTCGTTGATGTAAACGTAGTCACCGAAGCAAAGGCAGACTTTCCCGATCTTGAGCAGTCCATATTTTGCGAAGTACGCGACACAGCGGTCGCCGCCATTCACCAGCCCAAGGTCTAATCCTGACAAAGAAATCGGCGTGCCGTCCCAATCCGCATCCGCCACCGACTTATCGGCTCCGTAAAGCACGATCTCCGACGAGGAGTAAATCCCGCTGGCGACATCGCTCGGCGGCCAGAACCCGCGCCACTCCGTCCAGAAGGCCAGGGTATTTTCTCCCCCGCATCGCACGGCAGCGGTTTCCATCTGCGCCGGCGTGGGCAAAAATGGGAAAATGACCTTGTTGGCAAGGATGTTCGGGCTCTTCGTCGCGTCGAAATGCAGACAGAGGCCACGCTCCGTCTCCCACTCTTCGCTATTCACGTTGATAACCTGCCAACCGTCTTTCGGTTTCGCCAATTCGCTGAACGGGTCAAAGTAGTCAGCCGGGTTTCCCAGTCCGATGATCTGGAAATGCGGGGCCTGAGAAAGGTTGGCGATGGCCGTGCGGATGGTGGCTTTGCTCAAAAGCGGCAACTCGTCAAGAATCAGGATCACATTTTCCGCGTGCAACCCCTTCAATTTTTCCCCCGCCTCCTTCTCTTTGCCTTTTTCCGCCGCGATAAGATGGATCCCCATGCGCTTGGAGATAATTTCCCCGTGCGCGTCCACGGGATAGATCACATGCATGGAATCCACCAGGCGGCCCGGTTGCGCATAGGCCGAGCCGGTCCACGCATCGCGGATGTATCCCCAAATCCGGCCCTCCGCGCCCTTGATCGTGGTCGAGCACACAATGACAAGCGTGTTGGTCGGGCTCGCGATAAAAGAGCCTGTCGCCCAAAGGCCCCCGTAAAAAGCACTCTTCCCGCTGCCAGCGCAACCCGCCACGGCCAGAAAATTCGTGCGGGTGGCGGCACTCAGCATCCGTTCCGCCCACGGATGCCACTGAAAATTGACGTTTTTGTTTCCCGGTCCCCACGTGATTTCCGAGAAGTTGCGGAAATGGAGAGCCATCGCCGTAGGCTTGTTTTTCTGCCGCGCACTGCGGAAGAGCGCGATCTCGATCATGGCCGGGGTCCATCCGGGCGGCCACACCAAGCCGTAGGCGAGAGTATGCCCCGGCGGGACTACGGTGCCATCCGGGGCGAGGATCTGGCGTCGGTCGGCCATCCCTTAGATTTCCGTGAACATATTGCAATCAACTTGCAGTAGCCGGGCGCGGAAGAAAAGCCGAAATTACTCTGACTCCGGTTTTTTCCAGCAGGGGGCGGGAAACACGAAATCCCCGCGCACTCGCGCCAAGGTCTCAAGCGAAACATGGACCTGGGCGGCATTGGCGCACCCGCAGACCCCGCAGGATTTTAGTTCCGCATCGCGGGAAGTTTGCAAGGTTCGGCCCTGGAAGGCAGCCGCAAAGCGCAAAAGCAACTTTGCTACGCTGCCGGGGCACATTCCCAAACATCCCGGCACTTCGATATTTTGCGGGCACTCGGTGCAAATGGCGGCCCGGCGTTCGGCCTCCTCTTGCTCGACCAGCGAACCGCCAGAGGCCAGCACGTTTCCCAGCACGTTGAGGAAGTTCTTCACATCGCCGGAACTGATGCCCCGAGAAGCATCCGCCTCGCGGTCAAAGCACACGGCCCCGGTCCACCCATTTTGTGCGCACATCTCGGAGACTACGCGATCCTGCCACCCTGGCGAGAGGTCGAGGGAGTTGCGCGCGCGGTGAATTGCGATCTCATCCATGATGGCACTGTGCGATATGGATTGAAAGTCATGCCCCGTTTCCGGCTGTTGATAGCGGAAAGCCCCCGGCGGCGTGCGGCTTGGGTTCACGAGGGCCAACATAATCATGCAACAGAGAACGCTCTTGACTTGAACAGAGAGTAGCGGGATATTTCCGCCATGAGAACATCCCTACTCCTCGCAATGCTTCTTCTCTCCGTCTCGTTTTGCTCGGCCCAGCAATATATGGTCGTGCTTCCCGTCAAAACGGTGAGTTCCGAACAGGCCGATGAAATCATTGCGCAGCAGCAAATGATTGCCCTCCAGTTGGCCGCCATGGCCAAGCAGCAAAAAAAGGATGCGGAGGCAGAGGCGTTCAGGCGCAGCATACAGGCGGTAAAAGATAATCGTGCGGAGAGGGAAGCCTACGAAGCCAAAGCTGAAAAAATCAGGAAAGAGATTTACTCCAGCATTCCGTAAAGATTACGGAGCCGGGGTAAGGGTGTTTCCATTTTTGATGTAATTTTTACCATCTCTCGTCGTTACTGGGCCATCTGGCGCTTTCATAATTGGAGAACCAGCGGGAATAGTAAATGAAGTAACGGGAGCTTTGAAACGGTTCTTCTGCAATTCGTTTATCTTGTTGATGGTGCGCGTCTCTTCCTCTTCTACAATTTGGGAAGATTGAAGTCGCTTTTGCAGCGCATCGACCTGACTGGTAATCGTTTGTTGCCGCTGGATGAGACCTTCGAGCTTCGTTCCGTCAACGATTCGGCCATTGGCATCTTGAACGCCATTTTCGACGAGGTAATTCTCATCGTATCCTCCCGCTTTTCGCAGTTCATCCAGACGACCTTTATATTCCGCGTAGTATTTTCCTCGATCCATGGCTTTGCCGGGGTCTTCACCTTGTTTACGCAAATCCCGCGCGTGCTGCATAGCCGCAGGATCTTGCTTTTTCAATTCGTCGAGGTAAGGATCAATCATCGCCTTGCCTTTTGCGTTGGATACGGCCAGTCCATGATTGCGAATCGCTTCCTCAATCTCCAAGGGCGTTCGGGCCTTGGATAGAGCTTCCCCAAGCGACTCCTGATCCATGCGGATCTGGGTATCATCCGCCAGCTTGCGTTTATTATCCTCAAATTCCTGAGTTTCTGCAAGCTGTTGGGAGTTCTTGGCCGTGAACGCTCCGCCTTGAGATGCGTTCTGCAAATCCTGCATGTCGGAGAGGAGAAGGTCTTCATCGCCAGTTTCGCCGCGCTGGATCCGATCCAGCCGCAGCGCGGCCTGGCGCGTCTTGTCGTTGAGAGCCTCCATGAATGCGGGAGAGCGCCGGACGGTTGATGTCACCCGCTCGCGCGGAGCCTGGCCTCTCCGCCCTGCGGCGGTTTCGGTTCTGGCATCGCGGGATTCTTGGGAAAACTTCCGCAGCAAACCGGCTTGATATTCGGCGACCCTTACCTCTTCGTCCTTGTCGTCGCGGAATTGAGCAAAGGCTTGGCCGGGTTCTTTGACGTTATTCTCATCTGCCCACTTCTGATAAGCCGGATCGTCGCCCATGCGCGAACCTGTTAATGGGTTGAGGGCATCGGGATTTTGAAAAATCCGGCCGAGTAATTCCACTTGCTCCCGGCTGGCATTGGCCACAGCGGGATTTGGCGGAGGCGTTGGCACGATATTATCCTCTCCGCGCTGGGCGGGCCGCCCGTTTACGCTGGCGGGCCGCGTCACGTTTTCGGTCCACTCACGGGCAAGGCGTTCCTCCTCGGTCTGCGGGCGCGAGGAGAGCGTCCCATAAGGCGTCTGGGCGGTCTTGCCGCTGAGAGGTTGAAAAGGTTCACGAACAAAAGAAGTATTCTCGTTCGAGGGCGGCAGGCCATCGGGCCGGCGCACCGTAATTGGCACGGTGGGCGGCAAGGCGTTATCGCGGGCAAGCTGAGAAACGGCAAGGGCAATGGGGTCGTCTCCCTCTTCGCCAGAGCGGGCAACATTATCGCCCTTCGAGTTGCGGGTCACAAGTTCCTCGCCATCGGGCGTCTCAATCTTCGTGATCGTTCCGGGCGACCTTCGACGCATCCGGTTTTCCCAATAGTCATCCCTGCGGCGGGCGGGGGCGATGTAGAATCCTGCGGCCATATTACATCATTGCTCCAATTTTAGGTTGTCGGCCACCGTCGAAATTAAAAACCACAGGGGCATTGGCTCCGCCGCGTTCCTGGGCCAGTTCGCTGTTGAGGATGCCGAAGGCACGTGCCCAATAGCCATCGGACCTTTCCAATTCGGCTTGATCCTCGAAACTCAGGGCAAGGAGCCCGTTTTTGATTGCGCCGGTGTTCGACGGAAAAAGCATGTCCATGTCACTGGCCAGTGGCACGTATTGCAATTTACAAATCGCGTGCATGGTGTCTGTCCCTTCGAGCGGGCCGACCTTGTAGCGGCGGTATTGCGGGGCGATCTCGCCGGGTTCGTAGAGGGCGATGAGCGTTTCATCGCTGCTATCAACCGGATTGACCGTCCAGATTTCCACATAGTCATGCGTGGCAGGCTTGGAAAATCCCTCAAAGGCGGCAAAGAGTTCGGTCGTAGTCCCCACTCCGCCGGAAAGTGTCACCTTCGCCCCGTTGACTGGGTGTGTGGCTGGGGGTTCATCGGTATAGACTCGGCGACCATCAGCGGTCGTGCCTTGGAAGACAACGGCAATGGTGGCGTCGTCCCCGGACATCGCCTTGGCTCGCAGCTTGCGCGGTGCAGCGAAATCCCGGAAGGAACAGAAGCGTGAGCCTTGATCGAAGGCGAAGGACATGCACTTGTCCACTTCGCGGAAGCCCAACCCGAATTGCAACCATTCAAACCATTGGTTTTTGATCGCGATGGGCGCATTGTTCTTGCGGTAAAACATCATGCTTTGGCAGTGCCGAGGCAGCGTCACCACCCCATCATAAACCGTCAGAGCGATCTCGACAAAGCAGGACTTCCATTTCCCCATGGTCTGAAATCTCTCCATCACGGAATTGATGTTCTCCAGCACGTCCACCGCGTAAGGATCGCCGGTTTTCGTCGCCTGGTTGACGAATTTCGCCCGTGCTGTGGCAAGAGTCATCATTTACATGTATCGGGGCCTGCCCCCCGGCGGGTAGTTTTTTGGAGGGCTCGCCACGGTATTCGGCAGTTTGCCGGAGATCGAAGCGAATCCATCGAGAATCGGATCGCTTCCCTGGGGCGGAGGAAGATTGAAAGCAGAAAATCCTGGCCGGGCGGCTCCATCCACCAAAGATTTCCCCATGCCTTCCTTTTGCGCGGTGGAATAAGGAAGGGCGCCCCCCAGATTGTTTGGGGTCGTGCGCTGTGAAATTGCGGGACCGTCAAAAATAGCAACCGGAGCGGCCTGTCGGCTCATCGGGGGGGAAGAAGGGGCGTCAACGGACATCGTGGGTTTTACGCGCTGCGAAAGCGAAGTTCCGCCGAAAGGATCAACCTCCATAGAGGAAGACCCGTTGGCTTTTACCCCTTGGATGGTCGGACGGTAGCCATTGGCGCGAAGGTCGCGTCGGGCTCGTGCGGCAATAACGGAATCGGGAAGTGCCATGGTTTCTTTTATCCTTACTGCAACCAGATTGCAATAGTAAAGGCGAAAGTTGCCTCAACCCGCCACGATTTTCGCGTTGACCGACGAGGGAGTGGTGTTGGTGTTATTGATTTTCACGCGCAGGAAGTTCGCCCGCTCGGGGATGTTGATCACCTGTTCGTTGTTGTCCATGGAGGCGATGGCTTCGCTTCCGGCAATCGGGTAGCCGGTCGCCGTGGCAATTTCGTAACTCGTCACCATCGCAGTGGTGACGTTTTCACTTTGGAGGTAAAGCGAGGCTCCACGGCCTTGTAGCGGAATCCAGTCGCTCGTGAAGGCCAGCAGGGCGGGCAGGCGCTCCGCCGTGAGGGCGTCGTCATCCAGCGTGATGGCGTTGGCGGCGATGGTGTTGCCCGCTTGGATCGAGGCCAGCAAAGTGCCGTCCGTGCCGCCAATGGGGGCTTGCAGGGAAAAGGCGGCCGCCGATTGCGCGTAGGACCAGGCCAGCGAGCGGGCTCCCGCGATGAGGTCTGTGGTGGTGAGAATCGTCCCGCTGATGGCGGTGATGTCTTGGTAGGGGTTCGCGGCGGTGCCGGTGCCGTAGAGGGTGCCTTCCCCGGTGCCGTCCCCTCGCACGGCGTCTCCATCGCGGATAGCTCGGCGCAGGTTGACCATGCTGGCCGTGGCATCGGCTCCGCGCAGGACTTCATAGGCCGCTCCGGTGAGGGAGGTTTTGAAGGTGTAGGCTTGGGTGAAGCCGGTTAGCCCAATGGTGAGGGTGGAGTCGTTGGCGGGCTGGGTGAGGGCGAGGACGCGCCCATTGCCAGCGGTGCCGGTGCCGTAAATCGAGACCGTGCCCACTTGGGCTGCGCTCAGGGTCGCAAAGCTCAGAGTTGAGAAGATCCCGGCAAACAGGCGTTCGCGCTGGCCGGTGAGGGCGAGCGTCTCGGCTGTCGGGGTTCCGCTGACGGGGCCGGTGAGGATAAGGTCTCCCGTGTCGGCGGCGTTCCCGCTGCGGGCGTAAAATCCCCCGGCGGTGGCGGGCGTGGCGAGGATCGGGTTGGTGGGCGCGAGGGCGAAGGTCTGGATCATGGGTTTAGGAGTAGGTATGGGTTTGCGGCTTGCAGGGTGCGCAGCCCTTCTTGCGGAAGGTCACGCGGAAATGTTTTTGTTGGTTGCAGGAATTGCATTGGCCGAGGTAAGGGGTTCCGTTGAAGTTGTTGATGGCACAAAGGCGGCGTCCGGTGTCTTTGCCAGGAGGCTGGGATTGGTGGGGGCAAGATGTCACGAGACGGTGAACCCTCCAACGTAGGAGCCGACTGGAGAGCTTTGATTCCCGCTGCTTTTCTCGTTGCCGTTCACGTTCCACTTTTGGGTTGTGGAATTGAATTTCAGCGTGATGCCAGTTGCAGACCAAACGCAAGTAGATGACCTTGTCACTGTGCCTGTGAGTGTTCCGGTAACGGAGTAGGTTGCGCTAAATACATCTTCTGGCGCATAGAATGTCCCGTCGCCCGACAAGCAGGTATAAGATGACAAAGAAATCGCAGTGAGGTCCCAAACTGGACCCGATGCATCAAACCACGCAAACACTCCACTGATTGCATCAAAATAGTAAACGACTGGCCCAAACCCCAAGTCAAGGGGCGGGTCTTGCTTTTGCAGCACATAAGGTGTTCCGGAAAATCCGTCAAAAACAGTTATTTCATCCATTAAATCCGCGACCGTAAAAACCCCAGTAGCAAACGCGTTTGCGGAATACATGCAGCACTCGCAGCAACACGGGTTGGTCGCGCTGCCAGTCGCCACCCAAGAAACCCGGCTCATTTCTTCCTCCAAACATCCATCGTGACCCCGTCGCAATCCGTCACCGAGAACCAATATCCCGCGTTCGCTGGAGACTCTCCCCCGCCCCCTTCATCGGCAATCTCTTCAATCGTGGCCTCGCTGGTTCTCACGGGTTCCGGGGCCGGGGGCCGCTTGGGCAAGGGAATCTCGGTCCCCTCCGGTGGTGTGCGGGGCAAGGGCTTATTGGCATCGGCCGGCTTGGCGTCCCGCAGTGCCTGCAATACCCTCTCCCGGTCGTCATCCAACGAGGACTTGGCTCCCGTGATTTTCGGGGTGTCGCGTGGGACGCCTTCCTCCTGCCTGCGCTTGTCTACATCTATGCCCGCTTTGCTGGCTCTGGCATAGCGGACTTCGGCCAGGTCGTTTCTTCCCCGCGCCTCAGCCTCGCGCCCGCGCTGGTACTCTTTTTCCGCTCGTTCTTCCCTCGTCATGGCACGGTGATGCGGTAAACGTCATTGATGAAAACTCCGAATCTCCACGGCTCGGAGTTCACCACCACGATAATTTTTTCGCCATGGGGAATCGCTGCGGGGGTCGTTGCGGCAGCGGTGAAATTGACAGTGGACTTGCTGAGAATCGGAGCGAAAGACCACCACACCGCAGTCACTGGCGGAAGAGTTACGCCCACAGCAAAATCTTTTGGGTATCCAGCCGCAAGGGCACCTCTCACCCCGCCTGCGCCCGTGTCCCACACCCATTGTCTTGACCCCGTAACCGTCCACACATCCGCAACGGGAATATCCCACTCTCCATGAATTGCGGCGGGGGTTTGAAAATGAAGGATCTTCCCGCGAGCACGGCTTACTGATGAGTTTCCAAGACTGACCGGGAGCTTCCGGTTTTCGGTGCGGGGGAACCATTGGTAGGCTTCCTCCGTGGCAGATGACAGTGAAATTGTGCGCGTGACTTCGGCGGAAAACGGCCCGGAATACCCCTCCTCCACTCCATAATCCAGTTCCGCATCCGTCACCAATTTTTCGTTGTAGAGCGCGACGGCGGCATTGTATTCCTCATTGGTCAGCCCGGTCGATGCTTTCCATGGTGGCGTTGCCATCGTCACCGCCACAGCCTTGATCATCGCGGGGGTTACGGGGATCTCATCGGGAATTGAGTATTGAATGCTCTTGCGGAAAGTGCGCGTGCTCCCGATGGCGGATGAGGGGAACTTGCTGACGATCTTGATCGTGCGAAGGTGGTCAACGTCCTTAAATTCCGTCACGACGATAAACCCACCCACGGTCTGAATGGAAGGCGTAACCGTCCCTATGGCCACCACCGTTTTTTCCGTACTTACGAAAACACCGAGTTCCGTGACATACTCGGATTCCGTCAGCGTCGGCCAGGTCTCGCCGGGCGGCAGCGAAACGGTCTCAAGCTGCGATACTACGGAACTTGTGGGCGAAACTTGAGCGGAAACCGTCTTGAAATCGGGCGCGACGGTTGTTCCGGCCAGCACCTTCTGCGAGACCGTATCCAGCAGACCGCCGCCATGTGTCGAAGACAGCACTTTGCCGGTCAGCGGCGGCCCCGGCAAAGTCTCGTAGGCACGGATCACTTCAATATAAGAATTGCTGACATCGGCATCGTCCGAATTCCGCAACTCCTCGGCGACAAGGATCGCCCCGCCAAAAACAGGATCAACCGTTCCCTTCGCCACCGGGGCGTAGCCTACGCGCAAATACAGATAGGCCCGAAGGTAGATCGGATGCGCGTTGCTCTCGCCCGAAAACTTGATCTGGTAATTATAGGCGTCCTCCCCAAGTTCCGCCGTGGCATAGACGCGCCGCACCCAGCCCGGTTTGTTCTCCATCGGTGCCTCCAGCGTAAGCCGATGGGCCGGAAAGAGCGTTAAATTGGGATGGATTGTGCCTACTGCGGTCGGATACGTGACTCCAGGAAGCTGCGTGTTGACGACCTCCACCACCCGCATATTCCGGGTGTCCGGGGTCGTGAACAGTTTGAAATGCTGATTGGTGGACTGCTCTGGCATTATCGCAAGCTATTTGCAACAGATGAGAGCGGAAAGCAACTTAAATCCGTGTGGCTTTGGCGCGATCATCCACCCACGGCAGGAAATCCCGCAGCTTCACCGGCCAATCGGTATTGGCCTGCAATCGCCGCCAGCCCTCGACCGCGCCGGGGTAGCCGTAGAAATCCTGCTTGTAGCGGACTTGGGCCTCGGTCGCGTAAGCGTAGTGGTCAAAGACGAGGCCAAATTGCCGCGTGACTTCATTTACCAGCGTTGCGCCCTTGTGATCGAATACCGGCGGTTCATGGCAGGAGAACGTCGCCCCGCGCCGCCAACGCCACGCCCGCCGCCACTCGCGAGGGTTGTTGCCGTAGCAGTTCTCCCCCACCGTCACAATATCCGCCCCCACGAAATACCGGCAATCAAACTGCATTTCGCCAGCGTAGGGGTGTTCCCGGAAAAGGGTAACGATGTCCTCCAGTTGGCTCGCGGTCCAAATCTCGTCCGCGTCGATCTCCATAAGCACTCCGGCGGCAAAGTCCATGTGCGCCAGCGCGGCGTTGATCATGGCCAGCTTCCCCGGCCATGAAGGGCTTTGGATTACGGTAATGTTGGGGTGGGATTTGAGCGTATCGAGATATTCTGACGTGCCGTCGAGACTCAAGCGAGGATCCTGCGGCTTGCACCAGGCCGTGCAGCCCGTGTTTTGCGCCGCTCCCTCCACGATCACCCACCGCCAAGGGATCTTGAGCGCATCGAACACGGGCAAGTGCCGCTCAATAAACGGCCGGCCATCGAGAACGATAGTGAAGATCGAGAGCACTACCCGGCCTGCTCGTCGGCAACTTCCAGCGTCTTTCTGACCATCTCATAGATCTGATCGGCACCGATGATGTAGCCCTTGTTCAGTGCGGCCATGAACCAGTACTCTGCCTTGGTCTTAATGGCGATAATCTCTTCCTCGCTCATCTTCGATTTGCCATCAAGAATTATATCCTCAATGTAGCCAATTAGGTCATTGGCGGGGGCTTCGGGGGTCATATCCCGAAGGATTTGCTTTTGCTCGTTTGTCATATTTTGCCTTTCGCTTGGAGGGTTTCGATTTCCTCTGTGGTTAATTTTTGCGCGTAGAAAACATCGTCGTCGTAAGGGATTGGCCGCTCCCGGTCGCACCCGAACGAGAGGCGACGGATGCGGTTGCCGAATTTCTCCTCAAGATGTTGAAACTTCATTTCCGGCAGGTTGTTCACATCATTGTCCGTTCCCATGCCGAGATAAGATGAAACCATTTCCGGGATGAAGGAATGCCGGACCAGCACGAGGGATTGTGCGCATGGCATGTAAGGGGCACTTTCCATCTTGCGGCCAAAGACCATATCGCCGTCGCCCATGTCGGCATAGATCCGCTTCACCCAAGGGCCGCAAGCGAGGCAATCCTGTTCCAGAAAGATGAAATCCAACTCGGCGTTGTAAGCGATGAGGGCAAGGGAACAGAAGGCCGCGCTCCAGCCGCAAAAAGCGTGAGGCTTGTCCCCGGAGAGCAACGCGCCCACGTGGCCGAGATTGCCATCGGTGGTAATTACAGGAGAAGAGAGCCCGCCCCATGCAAGCGGACGCGAATTTCCCACCGCCAGAATCATGCGTTGCGCCGGCAAAGGGTCTGCGTAGCGGATAATCGTCTCATTCCAAATCCTGACAAAGAAATCCCCGTCTGGGTTGGGGTGATAATAGCCGGAGCCAAGGAGGTAGTTCATAGTTTTTCTTCTTTCGTTACCCAACTTCCTTCCCACTGATGCTCCGCCAGCGTGCCGGGCTTGATGGCACGGTCTTCCAGCGGCGTGGTGTAGTGGTAGGGGTAAATCTGCTCTGTCGGGATAATAGTCAAGCCATCGCGCGGGGCATTGGTGGCATTATAGACGCCCCACTCCGGGCCATGCCCTTCCCAATCCTCCATCCGCGCAAGTTGCCAGGCAATCCACGGATGCCCCGCCTCCGCGCCCATGAAGGCATTGCAAATGCGGCCCTCATCCTGGAAGGCTGCCACGGCACGGTGATCCAGCAACGGATCAAGCGGTGCATGGCACAGAAAATCCATGTCAAAGTAGAACCCTCCGAATTGAAAAAGGGCTTTGAGCCGGACAGCATTGGAGGCCCCGGCAGGAGTAGGAAAAAGGTCTCGAAGTTGCTTCACGCTCAAGCCAAGCCTGTCTTCTATGGACAATTCATCCCATATATAAATGGCAAACCCCGGATTCATCGCCGCAAAGGTGGCCATATTCTCATAACTGAGCGGAAGAATCTCACCGCCAATCCATACAAAATGCAGAGTGCGCGGGATCATGTTTGCTCCAACATGGCAGTTGGCCAAGGTTCATCGGTGACAGCGGCCACTTTCCATCCGCTGTTATTGCAAAAATCCGCCACGGCCCCCATGACATCGAAACCCATTTTTCGAGTCTCATCCGTATCCAAATAATCGTGAACCAACAACACCTTGGCCACCCTCGCCCAAGCAACAAGGTCGCGATAGACGGGACAATAAGAGTGCATCGCGTCGAGAAAAGCGAAGTCCAAGCAAGCGGCATCAAAGGATTTCGCCACTTCTGTTGAAAAGCCTTTGTGAATATCAATCCGCATCTCATCCCCGAAGCGCAAGAGCACATTGCGGTGCCGTGCATCCTGACCGCCTTGGTTCACATTGGCAGGATCGCGCTCGTAGTCTCCGGGGAAATGATACCAGGCGTCAATCACATGAAGCATTTCCAAACTGGGGATCGTGAGGAGTTCGGAGGCGAAGTCTCCTACCAGCGTGCCCACCTCGGCCCCGCGTTTCGGGTTGAGGGAACGAATGAGATCAAGGCGCGTCATTTTACAGCGATGATACGGCAACTTTCAAGGCGGTCAAGTTCCTCGCCAATCGTTTTGTGGTGATGGTCCAAATCGGGATCGAATTCCGCAAAATCCGCATTCGGAAATCCGGCGGCGTAGAGCAATGTCTTAAGTAAGCTGGGGTTATACGTGCAAAGGTGCCCGTGATTCATGGCCAGGTCGAGAATATGCTCCACCGTAAGATGCGGACCAATTATCGGAACGGAAAGCCTGAGCCACCCGCCGGGCATGAGCACACGGTAACTTTCCATAAAAAACCGCATGGCATCAGGAGAAGAAATATGTTCCACCACATGCGATGCAAAGATCGCTTCGATTTCATTGTCTCCGAACGGCAACGGTTTCGTGATGTCGATCTCGTCGATTTCCGTACTCTTCCATCCCGGCACTTCATGGCCGCCGGAGCCAACGATGATTTTCATAATCTGCGGAGGGAAACCTCTAAATTCGCCATAGCCATTGTAATTCGGCGGATCGCATCCCGGAAGGAGCGAAACACAATCCAGCTTCCCTCTTCCCCTGACCAGTTGTCCCTCAGGCCGATTGACCATCTGGGGGTGGCAGGGTAAATAGGTTCGCCGCGATGAAGCTCCATGCGTTTCTCCGCTTGAACCTCTTGTGATCGGACTCCCCCGCGCCTTCCGGCTTCAATTCGCAGTTTATTCTTAATGCGTTTGTATCGTGTCATTTAAGTATTAATGCTTGTGCTGCGCTTATCATATCAACCTGTTAGGGCATCTTCTTCGCAGTGCGCGAAGACCCTTATCCCAAGTTTTGAAGTCTTTAATCCAGTTGGGTTTGCCTCGTTCGCCGAGCGCATCCCACCGGCGCAGATAACCTACCCATTGCTCCACAAACACCTCTCCGCCGTGGTTCCGGATTACGCGCCACAAGCTGCCGTCAGGAGCTACCCTAACAATCCGATCCACCGAATCCCTACCCTGCGGAGCTTTGGCTGGTTCGGCCGTCTGACTTGCTGATTGAGTTTCCATATTATTCATTGATTTCATCGGGATTGGTGATCGGGGCGTTAGACCCCATCTCCGTCATAGTCTGTGCATTCGTGTCCGAGGTCGTCATACAGGTTTCCTAAAGGTTCCCGCGATTGAGTTTGTTCTTCGCTGAATCGGACCACATTGTCAGATTGCCGGATGCCTTTTTGTCCGACTCGGACCATCCGGCCAACCTTCTTCCACTCGATAAAGGTTTTCATTATTTCAGTTCTTATTTTCATAATAATACGGGTCTAACAAATGCATGCAGCGAACCCCTACCCGCCGGACACGGATTTTGAAGTTGAGTCTTGCGGCGGCGGGCAGGGGCCGCTGACGCTGGTGTTGGCTAAGGATATATTTCGTTTGTTGCGGCTCATATTTTTATGACTGAAAAATCCCAGTATGATGAGTTTGTCTTAAAGCGTCTTTCGGCATCAGAAGTGCCACACTACAAATTTGTTCAGTTTCTAACTGTTCTGTGTGCTGGGATGTTGGGATTATCGGCTCCGCAAGAAAGTATCTCGATTGATGGAGATGTTTTTCACGCACTACTACGACAATATTCTCTTGTTCTTCTGGCGGTTTCTGTTGCTCTTGGGGTCGTAGCACTATACGGGGAGACGGCGGTTCACCAGAGCCATGCGGCGTGGTTGCAGTCGCTTCCTCGCAAACATAAAGACAGTTATAGCCTAGCAGCCGAAGAAGCCAAGTCGCGTAAAGGAATACGACCTCCCGCCATCCACCGATATTCATTTGTGGCTCTTTGCACCGTTGCTCCCATTGCTGTCGCGCTGCTTGTAGCGTCCAAGGCAACACTTCTATTCCCTTGAGCGTCCAATATTCATCATCCCTGACTACAGTGACTATCGGGCAACGGAATAAAGCCAACAGAGCGATCCACCAAACAGCCGTGCCTGCGGCACTTCTGGCACGGGGGCTGCGTTTCTTGCTGGGGAGTTTCATCGTGACTCCTCCCCTTGGCTTGCATGGTTGCCTGCATCCCCCGCGCCAGAAGCAAGCGGCTGCTGGTGATCGCGGACGTTGTGCAGATATTTTGCGTTCATCGCGCCCTGAATGGTTAGGGCGATGTCGGCCCGCTCCTCGTCCGTCAGGTGGTGAGCGGTGATTGATATGGCTACATCATTGGACCACACTTGCTTGCCTTTTTGCCATCCGGTATGTCGGAGGCTATAGACCATCGATGCGTCGCTGGTAGCTTGGAAGCTGCTTTCTGGTTTGTATGTTTTCATGGTGATTCGGAGATTTCAAAAAGCACAACCAAACGTCGCAGCAAACGGCGGCAACGTCTCACTCATGGCCGGGCCTCCTTTTCGCCGTTGCTGGACTCAACGTTGGACAAGAATAAATCCCCCTGTCCGAGTTCGGTTTTGATTCGGGCGAGGGCCGTGGCGTAGTGCGTCTGGTCTTGTTCGATACCCACGAAGCGGCGGTTTGCGCGGATGCAGGCGATTCCAGTGCTTGCGCTTCCCATGAACGGATCACAGACCGTTTGGCCTTCCGTGGTCAGTTCGTGGATGAGCCAGCCCATGAGCGGCAGCGGCTTCTGGCATGGATGCAGCGGGTTGTCACCGTTGTAGGCTTCCTTCTCCCACGATCCACTCAGCGGGCGGCTGCTAACTATCGGCTCACGATCCGCGCCGAATGGTGCCGGATTCGTTTTCAGGTATTTCAGGACGTGGGGAGTTTCCATCCGCAGGCACATTTCCCATACGCCTTGCGTCGGGCAGAATGCCGCCACGATGCCGGGAGCGCGTTCCATCCACGACACATCAAAGATGTCCCATTCTGCTTTCTCCGTCCTGCGCTTGAACTCACCTTCCTTTTTCCCGCCTCCGCGTATCCATCCAGTGCCGTAAGGCTGATCTGTGATTATAGCGTCCACAGGCAGCGGCAGCAGGTCTTGCCAGCGACCATGATACAGCGTCACGCGCCCGCAAGAAGATGTCCAACAAGGCGAGTCACCTAATGCCGCCCCGTTGAGAGTCGGAGCGGGGGCGACGTTATGGGCCTCCATTTGCAGCGGGGTGGCGGTGTCAGGCGTCATAGGTGCTCTTTGCGTTATGCCCAAGAAAAAGATCCCCCTGGGCGAGTTCTTGCTGGATGCGTTCCAGCGCCGTTTTGAAGTGGATCGGATCTTTCTCGATGCCGATGAATCGCCGTCCAGTGCGGATGGCTGCAATGCCCGTGCTTCCGCTCCCCATGAACGGATCAAGGACGAGTCCGCCATCGGGAACTTTCGCCTTTTCCATGCACCATGCCATAAGCGCGACCGGCTTTTGCGTGGGATGGAGGCTTCCTTCGGCCTGTTCAGAATCACGGCATACTCCGTGCCATTGATGATCGAAGTGATAGGAGCATTTCCCCGCGCCACGCATCCACGCGAGTTCCACTTGCGACTTCTTGAAGCCTTCTGGTGTCCGCTTGTTCCATGCGAGCCATGACGGTGAATCAGGCAGGCTGCTTGCGTAGTTATTCGCACCCCAGAGGACAACCCTTTGCCACTTTAACCACGTCGCCGGATCGAAGTCTTTATCGTCACCTTCCACGGGTTGCCAGTTCTTGGATGCCACGACTGTTCTTGAGTGTGGTGGAGTATTTGAGCGAGTGGCGTTGCGGGTGTTCACCGCGATTCCATAAGGAGGATCAGAGATCACAGCATCGACCACTTTACTGAGCATAGGCGCGATTTCCTCGCAGTCTCCACGATAGAGCATCACCCGTGGCGAATACCAGTAGCCATGCGGAAGCGCGTATTTGCCCATCAGAGCAAGCATGGATTCGGAGGTTTTCGGCAACTCAGAAGAGGCATAACAAGTCGTGGCTGGACAACCGCCATGAGCGGCACTGTCCAGCGTGAAGGCGGCGTCTTTCGCGCTCATGTCGGTGCCAGCACTCATGCGTCCGGCAGAAGCCTACGTGTCAGTTCGCGAGCGTCGTAAGCCGCTAACCTTGCGTAATGCTCACATTGATCCAGTTGCTCGGCGGCGCGGCGCGGGCTCATGTGCCGAACAGCAAACCCAGCTTCTAGGATATTTACCCGGCACACTTCGATGCGATGTTCGCATTCTTTCCTGAGTATCGCCAAATCAGCCGAACAATCCGATCCACCAAATCCCTCACCTGTCGAGGCTGGGGTCGAGGTTTCTGGCTTCGGGGGAGTCGTAATTTTATTCATGGTTTTGAGTGGTCAGGGGTGAGTGATCGGTGATCGGTGCGTTCATCCGACTAATCGGGCTGTTTTACTTTGTCGGGGTTTTCATTCTGCCATGTCTCCATGCGTGCAGCAAAAGCCAGACATTCAGCTCTCGCTTTTGGGTCGAGCACTCCCACAGCTTCGGCGTAATGACGCACGGCGTAGCTGGAGTGCATGTCTTGAGCACGGAGGAAGAAATATGGCTCCCCGGCGTGCAGTTTTTCAATCGGATTTATGTTTTCGTATTTGCTCATTTTTTTGTGTTTGGTTGGTGATTCGGAAGAGGATGAACAAGGCGTGCGAGCTAACCGCCGACAACGCCATTCTCGGATTTGGAGCCACTATTCGGCGGTAGCTCCACTGGTTCGTTCGGAATACCCATGGCCCCATTGAGAATTTCAGAAATGCTCCTGTTATCGTGTCTTTTGCCAGCGACGAAGTCGCGCAACGCATTTATCGCATCGCGCAGAGCGGCGTTCTCGTTACGCAGCGACATATTTTCACATTGGAGTTGGTCGGCCCAAAGAATCCGAACAGGCAGTCCACCCAATTCCGCCAAGTCGGGAGTTTGGGCTTCGGGGGTATCATTCGTTGTTTTATTGTCCATTTTAGTATTCAAGGTTTAGGGTTGGCGGAATTGGTGACTTGGTAGTTATACGGCCTTCCCATTACGAGTTTTCCTCCAGCCATTCGGCATAGTCACGGTTCTCCTTGAACTTCACCGGGCCGGAGTCTCTCCCTACCGCAGAGTCCACCTCCAAGCGGAAGCATTCTGTGCGTTCGATCCGGCCCTCGCGATATAGGTCTCCGGCGATTATCGCGCGCGCCTTTAGCTGCTGCGGAGTCAAGGCCGTATAACCAGCGGATGCAGCCGAACGCGGGTCGCAGGGGAGTGCTTCAATCATCGGTTGTCGCGGGGTGGGAGTGCTCAGCGTTAAGCTGCTGCAAGCAGCCATGGCAATCCACCCTGCTCTCATCATCGGTTTCAGGAGTGAATGCGGCGGACGTGGCTATTATGATAGGCAGCCCACACCGAGTCTGGCAATCATCGCTGGTAGCGTGCCATTTGGTCCATCGAGGTTCTTGGAACGGCGCACGCCCCTTACTCCGCGTAGCCCACCTTACCGCGTGACCATCCGCGGAACCAAGCGTCCCAGCAAGCGGCGGCAACGGCTCACTCATGGTCGTGCCTCCTTTTCGCCGTTGCTGGACTCGGCGTTCGCTGAATCATCCGGCCTATGTGTGTAAATGGGGTAGCGGACTGATGCCGTGGCATGATATCGATATATCTGCCCCGACGGTTTATCCATGACCTCAGTTCCCGGCCAAGCGAGGTCTTGCGGCCATTCTGAAATCAGAACTTTCATTCCGTCCAGACGCCCTCCCGAGAACTCCATCATTACATCACCATCATCCGCGAACAAGCCCATCGAGCCAACATCGGGAACGCGGTCAGTTGGCATCGGTGCCTTCCTGCCGCTGTGGCTCATGGGCAGCGTTCTGCTTACTCAAAATCCGCCCCATATGGATCACAGCAACCTTGTATCCGGTGCCTCCCCACTCGCGGCGGCCAGTGCCATAGCTCCATCCGAGATATTCCAGCGTAACGACGGGCACGTCTTTCCCATAGCCATTGCGAAATTCAACCGATCCATAGTCCTTCCCTTCCAGCCGCGACAGAATCCACCTTTTCGGGGTTCGGTATTCCTCGCGCTTCTCTCCGCTGGCGATCATGTCGAACCACTTCCGTTTCAGCGTGAGCCGAAGGATAGCAGAACAAAGCGGCGCACCTAATCCCAGCCCGCCGAGAGTTTTAGATTCCATTTGATTCAATCCCTTCTTTTGCGGCCACGCTCGCTCCCGGCTGGGATTGGTGGCCTTGTGCGTTCGGCTTACTCATTTCCCGTCCTCCATCATGGCTTTTTTTACTTCCGGGAAAGCCTTTGCCACAGCGACCCAGAATGCGCGTGCGGCTTCGGGGATTGCGACGTTTTTCGGGATCGTCACCTCGCCGGTCACGGTGTTTATGGTGATACCCGGCGAGAATGTGATTTTATCCACGGGGGTAATGTGGCCGCTGGTCACAATAAGATCGCTTGCGATAGAGGACTCTTGCGCGTGAGAAAATCCGAACCAAGCAGTGCAGTAAATCGCCACTATTGCGGCGGTTTTGATGAGGTTATTTTTCATAGCTATTTGATTATTTTCCGCCGCTTCCGAGTGGCGATTTCTGACTTGGGACGTTCTGCACATCGGACTTCAGGTATCCGCGATACATTTCGATTGGAGTCGTCGGGAATCTCTCGGCCTTTGCGGCCCATTCGCGATGCGTTCGATTATCGGTTTCCCCGCAGTCGTGACAGATTCCCGGCTTCCGCTGCCAGTGAGCAAGTTCTTCGCCGCTGATACCGAGATCAGCCAGAGTTTGCGCCAGCGTTTCCATGGCCTCCTCACGCGTGCCTTCGCGCTGAAGCATGAATGTGATGAGTTCTCCGGCGGTGATGGAGTTACCCCACCCCGGCATCTCGAATTTCGGTTCTTGCGCCTGCCGCTCGACAAGAGATGCAGAACCAGCCGTGGGAGCCAATGCGGCCCCGCTTTTTATTGGAGTTGTCATTTTGATTTGGTGATTGGCGAGATTTCGGAGCGCGGATCCCGGCCGCATGGCTCCACTGTGGCGTTCGCTGAAAAGATTGCCGGATGCCCTGCTCGCGAGGCAGGACTTGCATTTGTGCACCGGCGGGCACCGAGCCTTAGTGGCGATTGGAGAGGCACAAGAGGGATCGGACCTCTCATGGTGGCGGGCTTTCTCCGCCATGTTTGCATAAGCACCTCCTTAAAAATTCCGCGAACAAGGCGATGGAGAGGAACAGCCGGAACGCGCTCAGTTTGCATGGCGGCATCCTTTTTCCGGCTGTCCCTCATCTTGGGCGTTCGGCATACACTCCATGACACGGATTGATTTTCGGCACTCCGGCGAGAAGTCGGTGTTTTCTGGAATGCCTTGCGATTTTCGGAGCGCGGCAAACTTTGCCGATATGTTGATTGCGCGACGGGCAGAGTTCCGGTCAGGGAACAAGGCTACTTTTCCTTGGTTGCAGCAGATGGCCCCCCTGCATTCGCCGTCCCACCCAAGCGGCACGCACAAACCTTGCTCATCATCGAACACGACGATAAATGCCGAACCAAGCAGTCCACCAAACTGCGGGGAGCGCGGGACTTCTGGCGTGGATTCAGTGCTCATTTTCGCTCCCCTTGTTGGTGACTTTGTCGTTCGCAGAAGAATATGAGTCCACTTCGACAAGAAGCGTTCCATCGAGAGTCCAATATTGCGTTACGACTCGCACAGGGTCTTCTTCAGTGCCGTTTCCGCGTGTCATGTTCGTTGTTTCGATCACGGTCAAAATCCGCGCTGAGTTATCCGCCCTTTGATAGGCCGGTGATTTTTCTAACACACTAACAGTATTCATATATGAGCACTCCAAACCCGATTGGGTATTACGTTGTTTACCGCGATGTCTCTCGCCAGTGGCGATGGACATTTCATGCTGCCAACCACAAGAAAATTGCGGTATCCAGCGAAAGCTACATTAACAAGCCTGACTGCGTTGCCACGATCAACATGATGGCCGGGAGCAGTGGTTGCACAATTCACACAAACGAATAAAGCGAACAGAGCGATCCACTTAACCCCTCCAAGCTGGCACTTTCGATGCGAAGGTTTCTGGATGCTCATACGTTCTCCTTTGTATCGGCATCGGGCGTGCCAGCTTTCCGGGGCAAGTGATCGCGGACGTTGGAATCCAGTTGGGCTTTTTCGATTCCGAGCAAAACCTGAACTTCTGCGATGTCTCCGATCTCCGCCGCTTTTTCAATTTCTCGCAGTCGAGTCAGTCCGAGGTAGACGGCCTCAACCTCGTCTTCGATTAGGGTGTATTGAGTGACCCGTTGGAATGCGATCTCCATATCTTGTCTGAGTCCGTCGATGTTCATATTTTAGTGCCGCCTATCGGCGGGAATTGTTTGGTGCCCATCAGGATTCCAACCAGCCGCTCGACCAAACCCTTCGGGTTTGCGTCTTGCGGCGTCGGCGAGGGTGCAATCTCGTTGCTCACGATTGATCTCCCTTCGGGCTGGTCAGCTCCGTGTTGGGCAGAAGAATAATGAGCACGCACGGATGCCAATCTGATTTCCGCGCCGGGTTCGGTTGCCCGTCTTCAAGTGCCAGCCATTGAGGCTTCCCGAAGTATCGGATTTCCGCCCCAAAGTCCTCCGCCATTGAGATCGCCCGCACGTTGTAGATCGGCAGTATCAGCACGGTCATGTTTCCAATTTCCCGTTCAGCTACGGCCTTTCTCAGCCACGCCACCGGCCCGAGCTTTCGCTTTCCGGGCACTCGCGGTTCGCCAGTGAAGGGCGGATTTACCCAGTTACGTTTCCCCCACGGGACTTGCAGGCCATCGAAGCCTTCCGGCCTTGGGTGCGGACAAGGATCGTAGTCGAACTCGAACTCCGCATTGAGAACCTCCATCATTTCGGGCGGCGTGGCCCAGTAGCGTTTCGGCCCAACCAGGCGGTCGAGATAACCGCTGCCCGCCGGGTGGCCGGGTTGTGGAATCAAAGCTGGAATTTCGGCGGTCATCGGCATCTCACCTTGTCGTTCGATAATGAAATAAGCCTATCGCGCCATTCACCCACAACAAAACATGAGCAAAAGCACACGCAACACCGGAAAGCAGTGGACACCGCAAGATGTCCGTGAACTAAAGCAACTCGCCAAGGAGAATACCCCAACGCGAGTAATCGGCCTGAAATTAGGCCGCACGGAAGGATCAATTCAATCAAAGGCATCAGAGAAGAATGTTTCTTTGAGCCCAACGAATCAGTCTCCATACAACCGCCAGCCGAAGCCCTAATTATTTCAGTTGCTTGATCGTAGATTTCCCGCTCGCCTTCACTCCATTCGTGATGATGGTCAGCGAGAGCCACGCCCATGCTGTCTAGCGCACCTTGGACAAGATATAAATCGAACAGACCGATGGACCTAACCCCTACAAGCTGGCACTCGGGCTGCGATGAAGGTTTCTTTTTCATTCCGCGCCCTCCGTGGTTGCACCCCGACCGCCAGCTTGTAGGGGCAGGTCATCGGGGACGTTCGTCCAACCACGCTCAATCCATTCCTTGGCAGCGGCGTAGTTGGGTTGGTGGGTTGAGAGATGCCAGTCAAGCGGCTGTCCGTCGTCGTCGTAGCGGTGAGGGATCGCCTGCCACTCGCCGGGCCAGTCCGCTGCTGTGCCCCACGGCTGAGGGCGAGTCTTTCCGATGCTCGCGGGGCGAATCCATCCAATTTCCTGCCCATCTGCCGTGTGGCAATTCTCCATCGGCTCGTAGCCTTCCATGGCCGTCCACACAAAAGACGAACCAAGCAGTCCACCAAACTGCGGGGAGCGCGGGACTTCTGGCGTGGATTCAGTGCTCATTTTCGCTCCCCTTGTTGGTGACTTTGTCGTTAGATTCAGGAGCGGGGGAGCTTCCGCTCCGATGTGTTTTTCGCTTTTTTCCTTTTCGCCATCCGCCCTTCTTCGCGTTCTGCCGTGCGGCGAGCGTCTTGGCTTTTGATCGCGCTTTTCCGCCAAGGCGCCCGAGTGATTGTGCAGCCTTATTCACTTCCGGGCCTTCCGTTCCGCGCACTTAAGGCACGGCGGCAGTCCGTCGCCTCGTTGCCCATACGCTACCCGCTGCATCATCATCGCTGATTTTCCACAAAGCGTCTTGCCGTCGCAAACCCAATGATACGTTTTCGCCCTCCCGATGTTTATCATTTTCTCGTTCATGGAATCACTTATAGCCAAGCGGTTCGGTATTGTCAAGCAAAAGAAAATGTTTGCGCCTTCGGCGTAGGGTTTCGGCCCGCTCCAGAATCTAACAAGCCCATCGAGCCAACAGCGGGAACGCGCTCAGTTGGCATCGGGGCCTTCCTGCCGCTGTGGCTCATGGGCGGCGTTCGCTGAATGAATAAATTCCTGCATTTCCGCCATGGTCACAGGGAGGATTTGCTCCCCCAGGAATGAGTTGTCGCAGCATTTTCCAGATGTCGGAGAGCACAGCGACCACGAGTCAGCATCTTGCAGTGTGTCTGCCTTGAGCCAGATCCTCCAGAATGCACCGCAGACTTGGCACCGATGGGAGGGAACAACGGGGATTGGACCCGTCGCGTTGGCGAGCGGGTGGCTGTTCGCACTGACTTTAGATATGGGACGTTTCATCGGGATTCCTCATTCTAGGGCGTTCGCAGCCAGGGGCCACAAAGCTCCACACCGCCAACAAATGCGTGTCCCGTCAGTCTGGTCAACCCAGTTATGCAAGCAACGGGCCCCTGCCTGCCGGGAACGTCGCGCTGCTCCGCTACAGAGGATATGATAGCACTGTCTGGCTGGCCCGTCTTTACCTGCATCCCCCGCGCCAGAAGCAGGCGGCTGCTGGTGATCGCAGACGTTCGGCGAAAGAATCAGCGGACATATCCCGAGTTCTTTTTGCGTCTCGTTGAAATGGCGGCCCCATACTAGCAGGCCAGCACGTAGCATAGCCCGGACGGTGCGCTTTTGCGGCCAGAATGGCCGGCCCGATATTTGCGGTCCAGCATTCCCGTGCCACATGAGGGTTTCGCCTCGTTGCATCCGTTCAATCACCTCTCTTTGCGCGGTCGGTTTCATTCTTCCCCCGTCCCGTCGCACCAGTCGCAGTCCACTCCCAACGCGTGGCCACGACCGCTGCATTTGAAGCATCCCCAACGTCCCATATGATAGCACTGCCGATTCATGGCTGGCCCTCCGGCTGCTGGCGGGGTGTTCGCCAGAATGGCAGCAATCTCCAATCGGATCGGAGAATTTCCCCCGTACCCCTCACCGGCCAGGATGTTATTCGCTTTCCGTAGGGCGTCTCTCATCCGCATAATTTTCCTTTTTGCGGCCCTTACGGTTTCGTTCGCATTTTCCCAGGGCAAGTCGAGGTATTCGGTCAGCTCTCCCAGAGCTTCGGCGTATTCTAGTGCCTGGGCTTCAATCCGGTTCATTGGTGAATTGTGGAAAGATTCTTGAATTTCTTTTGCATCTCCCGGCAATTAAGACGGGGACGCGTATCTTGTCAACACTTGATAATCACGAAATCCAAAAAAACATTTTCTGTCCAGACAGCCAGTCTGAAAAGAGGGCGGCGTTGTGCCGGCCGGAGGGGTGTTCAGTCCGGGATTCCCATTCGTTTTTATGCGGTTCGTGAAGAGCGAATCTTTCGGAGGTATCGCATGGGTAAAAATCGGTCCCGATATTGCGGAGGTTCGACCAAATGCCGCGACGGTGGCGGACAATGGCGGCAACGGCGAGGTCGAATTGATGGGTTCCGATAAGGAAATCTGGTAGTTTGGTTTCCACCAGCCACCGTTTTGTGAAGGCAAAGAGTTCGCGCCCGCAGTGGCCGGGTTCGTCCCGGCGCATGGTTGCGGCTCCGTAAGCCCCGGCGTTCCCGCCGGCCCAAGAGACAATGCGCGGGTCGAGGGTCACGTCATCATTTGTCCAGACAATCACATCATCATCCCCGGCGAGTTCCCGTGCTGGGGCGAGGATGTCTTGTAAATACGGAAGTGCTTTTTCGTCGCCGATGTCGCGGGCGGATCGGGCGAAGTGATGGGCCGGGGCCGGGATCATCCCCGCCTCGTAGCAGGTTGCCCAAGATGCACGGGCGCGCTGGTGCCTCTCCGTAGCACCAAAAGGGTTGACGGCATGAAACACTTTGCGGGCAGGGGGATGCAGGAACGCATGGGCGGCGGACGCAACATTCTCCGATGTCACATCGGCATAGCGAAAGCTGGCTACGGTCGCAGGCGGAGGCTCGGATCCTCGCCAGCCATCATTAAGGATCGCAATCACAGGGCAACTGGCGGCGCGGGCAAGGTGCAAGTGGACGGTATCCACCGAAACGAGGAGCGCGGCGCGGTCCATCAATCCGAGGAGATCATAAACGCGATGCGCTCGCACAGTGGCCAGATCAATAATCGTGTGGCCGGGGAGTTGAGCCCGCAGGGTGTCGGCGAGCCCGTTGAGTTTAGGGATGGGAGAGGAAACGCCGGAAGAGCAAAGGAGGATGAACGGCTTTGAATCTGGTAGGACTTTTTTTACAAGTTC
>Ga0163147_10000409_pt1 | contig 67814 bp, 58 predicted proteins | sample OliLakLV19MP6G1_FD_148597 | JGI IMG/M metagenome (GOLD analysis project Ga0163147, IMG submission 148597) | Freshwater microbial mat bacterial communities from Lake Vanda, McMurdo Dry Valleys, Antarctica- Oligotrophic Lake LV.19.MP6.G1 | ecosystem: Environmental > Aquatic > Freshwater > Lake >... | reverse complement strand
TCGGCGAGGGCCGCCACGTCGACACGAACTCCAGCGTCATCGCGCGTGCGTTGATCGACGCCGGGTTCGAACCGCGGCGATTCACGGTTCTCGGAGACGACGAGGACGAGCTCGTGCGAACGCTCGTCGAACTCGCGCGCGAACACGGAGCGATCGTCCTCACCGGCGGACTCGGACCCACGCTCGACGACGTGACGCGTCACGCGGCGGCACGCGCAGCCGGCGTCGAGCTCGTGCAGGACGAGGCCGTTCTCGCGGACTTGCGCGCGATGTTCGACCGCCGCGGTCGGACGTTCTCGGAAGCCAACGCGCGCCAAGCCATGTTCCCTCGCGGCGCGCACGTGCTGCCGAATCCGAACGGTACCGCGGCCGGTTTCGCGCTCGAAATCGGCGGAGCACTCCTGTGCGCGCTACCCGGTCCGCCGCGCGAGATGAGGCCGATGCTCGTCGATCACGCGCTACCGCGGATCACCGCGCGCGTCGTCGGCCTGCCGTGTGTCGAACGGCGCTTGTTCCACCTCTTCGGGCTGCCCGAGAGCGCCTTCGCCGATCGCGCCGGTGATTGGATGGCGCGCGGAGCGAACCCACTCGTCGGCGTGACGGCGAGCGGCGGTCGGCTCTCCGTCTCGGTGCGCGCGGAAGCGTCGACGCGCGCGGATGCGCAGCGCGTCTGTGCCGCGCGCGGCGCCGAGATTCGCACACGATTCGCGGAGTGGATCTTCAGCGAGGACGAGCCCGACTTGGCCGCCGTCGTCGGCCGCGAACTCATCGCACGCAACATCACGGTGACCCTGGCCGAATCCTGCACGGGCGGCTTGGCCGCGGAGCGACTCACGCGCACGCCGGGGATCAGCGCGGTCTTCGAACTTGGGTTCGTGACCTACGCGAACCGCGCGAAGGTCGAGCTCCTCGGGGTCGATCCGGCCCTCCTCGCCGCGCACGGCGCGGTCTCGTCGCAGGTCGCCGCCGCGATGGCGCGCGGCGCGGCCGAGCGCAGCGGAGCCCGACTCGCGGCCTCGATCACCGGGATCGCCGGACCCGGCGGAGCGACGCCCGAGAAACCAGTCGGATTGGTCCACATCGGGATCTCTGCCGACGGCGTCGTCACGACCGAGGAGCGGCGCTTCCTGGACCTCGGGCGCGATCTCATCCGTGATTTCGCGACGAACACGGTGTTCGACCTGCTCCGGCGCGCGCTCGTACGCCTGCCGCGTGACAGCGGCGCACCGACTCGTTGACCGACCCCCGAACGGCCGATAGGCTCTCCGCCCCACTACCCCGTGGTGTAATCGGTAACACAACAGGTTTTGGTCCTGTTATTTCTGGTTCGAGTCCAGACGGGGTAACCAACTTCACCGCGCCGCGCGCACTCGGGCGGAAGAAGGATCGGGACTCGCTCGTCCCATCGGTCCCCATCGTTCGCCGGGAGTCCGTCCATGCTGCACCGCCGTGTCGTCGCGTTCTTCGTTCTCGCTTCGTCGGCACTCGCGGGCAATGCCGCGGCCCAAGGCCCGGTGCAGCTCGCCCTCAGCGGCGAAATCGATCGCACCGGCGGCGCCCGCGCCGAGGTCGAGGTCACGTTCGCGAGCTCCAGCGGCAGCGCCGCCACCGCGCGTTTCTCGATGTTCTTGGCCGAGCGCACGAGTGCCGCGGACCTCGGCGTCCTCCTCGAAAGACGTCTCGGCGCCGCGGGCGTCCGCGTCCTGAACGCGAGCAGCGGTCAATCCGCGCGTCCCATCACGAGCCTGTTCTTCGAGGACGTGCTCGCGATCGGGCTGCGGCTCGGGAACGGGCTGCGCTCGACGGTGACGTTGGGCGAAGACCGGCCGGATTCCGTGCGCATCCTGCCTCCGGAAGATGCCAAGCAAGATGCCGAGCTGCGCGTGACCGCTTCCGCCTGGATGGCGCACGAACGACGTCACCAGCGCGTCGAACTCGAGGCGCGGCTCGAAGCGGCGGCGCCCGTCGTACGGATCGCCGACCTGCTCGTCGGGGCCAGCACGCGCGGCGGTTGGGCCAGCGACATGCGCAACCACGAGGCCTGGCTCCCCGGACCCGCAGCAGCCGGCGGGGTGGTGGACGCGGTGAACTTCGATCTGCAGACGTCGGGGGACTGGCGACTCGAGATCGCGCTCGTGCCGCGCACGCAGGCGCGCTGAGAGCGCGTGAGAAATCGGGCGCATCCGGCTTTCGTGTAGGTCAGCGCCCCCGTGCTGGCCGCTCCGGGACCACGACTCGGGCGCCGGTGAGCCCTGTGGATCCAGGGCGTGCACGCGCGGTGTTCGGATCCACGACTCGCGCGGGGCGCGCACGCACACCGTGCGCACCGGCGGGCGCATCGGCGGGCGCATCGGCGGGCGCATCGGCGGGCGCGTCGGCGAGCGCATCTGCGTGCGCGTCGGCAGGCGCGTCGGCAGGCGCACCGGCGGGCGCATCGGCTGGCGCGCCGGCGAGCGCATGGCGTGCGCGTCGGCGTGCGCGTCGCTGTGCGCCGCCGTCGGATCAGATGGGATGAGAAGGCCGGCCTCCACGCGAGGTCGCGAAGTGCCTCAGTGGTAAATCGAGGGAGTTGTGACCTACCCCGATCGCACGAGGGAGACCAGCCACGACTCACCGTACTTCGACATCCCCTGCACTCTCCACCCTGACGACCGTCCAGCAACCCCACGACGATGGGGCTCTACCTGTCGGATCGCGTCTCGCATTGTGCACGTCCAGCGCGGTGACGGTCACACGCTCGAGACGGGCAAGGTGGCGATGACGCGCGCGAGCCTTGTGGTGCTGTTCGAGCGCTGGAAGGGCTGCCGACTCGTGATCGAAGCGGGCGGTCACTCGCCCTGGATCAGCCGCCTCGGCACGGCGTGCGGGATGGAGGTCGTCGTCGCGAATCCTCGTCGCGTCGAGTTGATCTCGAAGAGCGATCGCAAGACGAATCGCACCGACGCCCAATTCCTGACGGAGCTGGGTCGGACCAACCCACAGCTCCTGGCGCCGATCCAACATCGCTCGGCAGAAGCGCAGGCGGATCTGGGTGTGCTGCGCGCACGTGACGAGCTGGTGCGCGCGCGCACCAGCATGATCAATCACGTGCGCGGCGTGCTGAAGTCGAACGGGTATCGCGCAGCGACCTGCTCGGCGGACAGCTTCGGAAAGAAAGCTTCGACGGCGATCCCTCTGGAACTGCAAGTCGCACTGCAGCCGATCGTCGCCACGGTCGCGAGCCTGACGAACACGATCCACGAACTCGACGGACAGATCGAACGCCTGTGCGCGGAGCGCTACCCGATCACTCGAGCGCTGCGACAGATCGGTGGCGTCGGGCCCGTGGTCGCGCTGACTTTCGTGCTGACGCTGGACGATCCGAAGCGCTTCCGGCGTGCGCGCGACGTCGGGGCGTACCTCGGGCTCGTGCCACGCAAGAAGAGCTCGGGCGCGAGCGATCCACAGATGCACATCACGCAGGCTGGCGATCGCAGCCTGCGACGGCTGCTCGTGATCGCCGCGAACTACATCCTAGGGGTGCTTCGGACCCGACTGCGATCTGCGCCGCTTCGGTCTGAAGCTCGTAGGCGCGGGCAACGACCGAGATCGCCAAGAAACGAGCGCGCGTCGCGGTCGCTCGCAAGCTGGCGGTGCGGATGCACCACTTGTGGAGGAGCGGTGAGGTCTACGACCCGCTGCACACCGCCAAACGCCGCGGCGAACTCGCCGCGACCTGATCCGAACCATTCGCGCTGAGGCGCGAGCTCGCTCTCGAACAACTCGGTCGATGCCACACTCCTTCCTCGAAAACCGCCCGTCCGGGCGACTGCGACCAGAGCCTTGGGCTCACAGCCCGCGAGTCAGATAGCAGCGCACCGTGTTGCGCGAAACACCAAGCTCCTTGGCGATCGCACGGATCGAGCGCCCCTGCACATGCAACTGTTTACACTCTAAAACCTGACTCACTTCGAGCATCCTTCCTCCCGGTAGCGTGCGGCGTTGAACACCTACAGCTTCCGGAACAGAGCCCGGGGTGGGTCAGCTTTCGCTCGTCGGGTGGGTCAGGTTTGGTTTACCGCTTCCAGATTCCCTTGACTGCGGAGGGCCTTCTCATGGAAGGCTCTGCATTTCGCTCGGCCCCCCGCACTTGGATCCGGCCGCGGTGCCTCGCTCGTCGCAATGCGTCCGCCCTTCAGCCCTCCGAACAGGAGCAGCCACGAACTCGCTGCGGGTAACGCACGATCACTCCTCGGCGTCCGATCCATCCACCCGCTGAACCACGGGCCCGACGAATGCCTAGTCGATCCCGAGAATGCGCGCTCCGTGCTTGCGCGCGTTCTGCAGCACGTAGACGAGCGCGTTCCGTACCTCGCGCGGCGTCTTCAAGGCACACGCGCGTGGTAGCGATCGCCGACGACGCGGCCCGTGCGTTCCCACGCGCGATTCAGCGCCTCCGCGACGCGCACGAGCAGCCCTTTCATGCCGCGTGCCAGCGCGATCTCGTCCTGTGCCTCGGCGACGAAGTGCAGATGGTTCGACTGAATCGAATACTCGATGACTGGAACCCGAATCGGTTCGCGCCCGCGGCGAGCGTCGCGCGCAAGAGCGCGTTCGCTCCGCAGGTTGGGCAATCCCGCGAGCAGCCTCGTCGTGACGAGGACCGGAGTGTGCCGCGTCACACGCGCTCGCGTGTCGTGCGGCACGAGCGCGCGGTCGCCCTTTGGCTTGCGACCCGCGCCGGCTCGCGTGCCGCCGCGACGGAACAGGTCGAGTTGTCGAACTGATTGCGACTGCGTGTGCTCCATCGGACCCTCCTTCAGATAGAACGCGCGGCGAACGCTCGGGTCGTCGAAAATCACGAGAAAACAAGCGTCGATCCAATAACGTCCTCTGCGCGCGATTTGATTCCGCGAACATTCGAAGCGCAGTGCGCCACACGCCGCGGTTCGACCGACGTGCTCGAGTCCAAGGAGTAGAGCTCGGACCGCTCAGCTCGAGCACCCGCGAAGCGGCCAAGGCCCTCGAGCCGGGCTGCGATCGAGCGGAATGGTGCGAGGCGCGTCGCTCCGCGCGACGCGCCTCGTCCGATTCACCGAGTTCCGTCGACGAGCGTCAACGGATTCGCGGGCGCTACGGCGTCCACGCCACGCGCACCGCGTTGGTCACGTTGAACACGGCCGCCGTGCAGAATGCGGCCGCGTTGCGGTACCAGACCTGATACGTGGCGACGGTCGGCGGGACGATCCCACCGGCCACCGAGATGGGGAGGTTTCCCGGCTCGGGCCAGGCGATCTGTCCGTTGCAGGCGGTCTTCACTCCGAGGCGCAGAACGCTTCCGCCGGCGCAGCGCAGACCGTCGCCGAACGGCGCGGCCGGAATCGGTCCGGTGCCCTGGAACAAGAGACCCTGCGTCGACGCCGGCAGCCGCAGCGCGTGCATCACGACGAGATCGCCGGAGACGCTCGCGGTGCCGTACGCGCGTAGGCGTCCGCCGATCCCGCCCGAGTGCAGGCAGCCCTCGGCGTCCGTGGGCAGGCTGTTGTTGCCGCACGGACAGGCCACGCTCGCGCCGTCGCCGTGGCAGAAGGAGCCGTGCACCGGCATCTCCGCGATCTGGCCGCGGATCTCGCCGCCCGGGAACGCCGTCGAGTGGATGTTCACGTACGTGTTGCCGGCCAGGATGCCGGCTTCCTGCGCCGGCGTGTAGTTCCAGGTGCCGCACTTCAGCGTGCCGAGCGGCAGCGCCTGGAGGACCCCCGCGTTGAAGCCCGGACCGGCGAATCCGTGGATGTGCGCCGCGGCCTCCGGCGCGGTCAGTCCGGCGTAGACGATGCGATAGGACACGACGTCCGCGACGGTATCGACGGCGAAGACGCCGATCCCGACGCCGGCTGAGGTGTTCGACGGCACCTCCTGCGCGCCGTTGACGCGTGCGAGGAACTCGACCGTCTGCGCACGAGCGCTGGGTGCCCACGCGCAGTGGGCCGCGGCGGCGATCAGGACCGGAACGATGAAGGAGCGGAGACTCATGGGAAAACCTCGAGGGGGAGAGGCGCGCAGGCGCCGACTTCGGGAACGCACTCACGGTATCTCAGCGGAGCCGAATCTGCCCGCCGGATCGACTTCGCGAGCGCTGCCGCATGTCCCGACGGCCGCTCCTTCGAACATCTTGCTCCGGCCCCTTCTCGCGGGAGAACGTGCGCTCCGGAGACTACTGGGGTGATTCCGAAGTTCGCGGCATCACTCAGGCTGAATGCGCCGTCCTGGCAAGGCGCATCGACGACGCCGGTTCGCTGCATCCCTCGGAGGAGCTGCAACGCAGTCCAGGGAGTCGCAGGCGGCCTGAGTGATGCCGCGTACTTCCGGCTCACCCCACTAGCGCGGGTCGCCGCTCAGGATCCAGCCGGCCCAGTCGCGCGGCTCGTACTTCGGCCGGCCGTCCTCGTCGCGCGCATCCCTCAGGCGCTTCTTCGCGGCCCACAAGGCCTCGGCCTTCGGCGTGTGTTCGATCCACATGCGCCGGTAGAAGTCGGTCATCAGCTCGCGCGTCGCCTCGTCGGGCACACGCCACAAGCTCGTGATCGTCGAGCGCGCGCCGGCCATGTGCAGTGCGCGCTGGAGGCTCGCGACGCCCTGGCCCGCGCGTCGCACGCCGACGTTCGTGTCGCACGCGGAGAGCACCGCGAGCTCGCAGCAAGAGAGATCGAGCGCCGCGATCTCTTGCGCGGTGACGAGGCCGGGCTGCCGGCCGGCCGCGTCCATCGGGAGGTTCGCGCCGGACAGCGCGAGGCCGCACAGCACGAGCGGGCTCGTGCCGCGCACGCGCAACTCAGGGTCGTGCTCGCTGAGCAGGCTCGCCCGATCCAGAGGGACGTCGTCGAAGGAACGCACGGACTCCGACGCGAACCAGCCGTGCGTCGCAACGTGCAGCCACCGCGCACCCGGCGCCTGGGCCAGGAAGTTCTCGCGCGACGCCTGCTTGCGCTCGAGGACCTGCGCGCGCGATCCGCTCGCGGCGCCGTCCGCGTCGAAGGCCTCGGGAGAAGTACTCGGCCACCGCGCGCACTTCGCCGCGCGTCGCCGGCAGCGTCGCGAAGGCGCGTTCCCAGGCGCGACCGCGGCGCGGAGCGGATGCGGTGCCGCGCGTCGCGGCCTGGAGCTCGCGTCCCACCGCGCCCTCCTCCTCGGGATCGGCGGGAGCGGAGTCGAAGGCCGGGTGTCCGATCGCGAGGAGCCGGGGCTCGCCGGCGAGCGCGGGCTCCTCGACGAGCAGCTCGAGCTCCGCGCCTGGCAGCCGGCTCGCCGTGCGCACGAGTTCGCGACCGGTCTTGTCCAGCGCGAGGCGCGCGGCGTCGAGCTCGGCGTTCGTGGCGCCGGAGCGCGCGGCGCGCGCGAGTTCCGCGCTGGCGCGCCGCAGTTGTTCCTGCAGTGCGGCGTGCGCCGGGTCTGCATGCGCCGCGCGGGCGATCCGCGCCGTGGCGATCGCGGAGGACCGGCTCTCCGCGGAGAGGATCCAGGCGGACTCTTCGAGCGCGGCGTCGCCGGGGAACACGCCCGCGCCCGCGGCGAACGAGAGCGCGCGGCTCAGCGCGTCGCGGCCGCTGGCGATCCTCTCCTCGGCCTCGCGCGGTGACGCGTCCGGAATCGTCACCTGCACGCGCGCGCGCTGCGCGGCCACGAATGCTGCTGTCTGCTCGACGAAGGCTCGCCGCAGCCGCGCGTCGGCCGCCGGATCCGCGGAGTTCGCGCGCAGCGCCGCAGCCTCGGCGGCGATGGCGGCCGCGAGCGCCCCGTGCGCGTTGATTCGGCGGGCATCGCCGGCCGACGTCGTGCGCAGTCGATCCTCCAGCACGTGCTCGAGGAGGCCGCGCGCTTCGGTCGCCTGACCGCGCGACAGGAGCACGGTGGCGAGCAGCGCGCGCGCGGACGTGATGTCTCGGTGGCCGGCCGGGAGCGAGTCGGAGAGGCTCAGCAGCGCCGTGCGCGCCAGCTCCTCCGCGGGTTCGTGCTCGCCCTGTCGCAGCAGCGCCGACGCGAGGTCGAGCAGGATTCGCGCGCGGTTGGGATCGTCCTCGCCGCGGACGCTTTCGTAGGCGGCGCGAACGGGACGGGATGGCGACGATCCCACTCCCCGCGACGCACGTCCAGCGCCGCCGCGCCGCGGAAGCCTCCTGGTCGGAGCCCGCCGGAGACGAGTATTCTCTTTCGGCCCCTTCCCGCGGGAGAACGGGCGCTCCGGAGACCAGGTCGGTTCCCGGTGACTGTTCCCGCACGAGACGACAACTCATGTCCAGCCTCCAGGCAGCTGCGCAGGTCGCGCAGCCCTACCCGATCTCCACCCTCCGTCACTCCGTCAGTCACTTGATGGCGTCCGCCGTCGCGAAGCTCCATCCGGGCGCGCAGTTCGGCTTCGGACCGTCCATCGACACGGGGTTCTACTACGACTTCGACGTCGCGCAGCCGTTGACCGACGACGATCTGCGCCGAATCGAGAAGGAGATGACGCGCATCGGGAAGCGCGCTGCTCCGATGACGAAAGTCGAAGTCACGCGCGACGAAGCGAAGCGTCGTCTGGCCGCGAAGGGCCAGCACTACAAGCTCGAGGCCGTCGATCTGATCCCGGAAGGGGAGACGATCACGTTCTACAACCACGGCGATTGGGAAGATCTGTGCGAGGGCCCGCACATCGACAACTTCCAGCGGCCGTTCTTCTTCAAGCTGCTCAGCGTCGCGGGTGCCTATTGGCGCGGTGACGAGAAGCGGCCGATGCTCCAGCGCATCTACGGCACGGCGTTCTGGTCGCAGGAAGAGCTCGACGCGCACTTGAAGTGGATCGAGGAAGTGAAGCTGCGCGACCACCGCAAGCTCGGCACCGATCTCGACCTCTTCAGCGTCCACGGCGAAGCCGGTAGCGGCTTCATCTTCTGGCACCCGAACCTCGGCGCGGTTCGCCGCGCGATCGAAGAGTACTGGTGGGAAGAGCACACGCGGCGCGGATACAAGCCGGTCTACACGCCGCACATCGCGCGCGAGACGTTGTTCTCGATCTCGGGTCACCTCGAGAAGTACGCGGACCTCATGTACGCGCCGATGGAGATCGAGGAGCAGCCGTATCGGGTCAAGCCGATGAACTGCCCCGGTCACTGCATGATCTACAAGACGCGCGGCCACTCGTATCGCGAGCTCCCGTTGCGTTGGGCCGAGCTCGGCACCGTCTATCGCTACGAACGTTCGGGCGTCCTGCACGGCATGTTGCGCGTGCGCGGCTTCACGCAGGACGACGCGCACATCTTCTGCACGCCGGAGCAGCTCCACGAGGAGATCGCGGGCGTCGTCGACCTCGTGCACAGGACGCTCTCGACGTTCGGCTTCAAGTACACCGCGTACCTCGCGACGCGTCCCGAGAAGTCGATCGGCGAGGACGATGTCTGGGCGCACGCGACGGAAGCGTTGAAAAAGGCCGCGGAACTGCGCGGATTGGCGCTCGAGCTCGACGAAGGCGGTGGAGCGTTCTACGGTCCGAAGATCGACTTCAAGATCCAGGATGCGCTCGGCCGCGAGTGGCAGAACAGCACGATCCAGTGCGACTTCAACTTGCCGCAGCGGTTCGATCTCACCTACACGGACAAGGACGGGACGATGAAGCGGCCGATCATGGTGCACCGCGCCATCCTCGGTTCGATGGAGCGCTTCGTCGGCGGCCTGATCGAGCACTTCGGCGGACGGTTCCCCCTGTGGTGCGCGCCGGTGCAGGTCGCGCTCGTGCCGATCCGTGAAGAGCACGCCGCGTACTGCAAGCAGCTCGAGGCTCGTCTGCACGACGAGTTGTTCCGCGTGGACGCGAAACTGCATCCGGGTCACATGAACAACAAGATCAAGGAAGCCCAGCACGACAAAGTGCCGTTCATGCTGATCGCGGGCGACCGCGAAGCGGCTGAGGGTACGGTCGCCGTGCGACGTCGCGACACGCGCGAGCAGGTCGTGATGCCGTTCGAGGAGTTCCTCGCGCTCATCGTCGATCTGCGCAAGCGTCGCGCGCTCGATCTCGGCGAAACGGCCGAGGCCCGCGTCGTCGGCTGATCAGTCCGGCAAGGTGAAAACGAGCGGCGTCCCGCCACGTGCGGGGCGCCGCTCGATCGTCTGCGAGCCTTCGCGCAAGGAGAGTTCGCCCGGTGTCGGCGCAGCCACGCGGAACGAGCCGTCGACTCCGAGCTCGTGGGTCAGCGGGGCCTCGACGGCCTCGATCGGCCACCCGGGCGGCGTGAAGGCCACGGACATTCGTCGTTCGGTGTCGGGCGTGGTGCTCACGCGCCCCTCCACGAATTCGAGGGGCACGAAGCGGAGTGCGAGCTCGGCCGACCGCTCGCGCTCGACGACGATGTCGGCCGTGGCAAAGCGCTGCGCACCGTTCGCGATGGCGAATGCGCGCCACCGGCCCGGCGGCACTCGATCGAACTCCACGGGGAACGAGATCCGGAACACGCTGCTCGCCCCAGATCGGATCCGCCCCAGCTCCCGCAGGCCATCCGCGTGGCTGTTCTCGCACTGGTATCCTGACGGGCGATTCGGACGCCACGTCGTCGTGGTGGTCATCCAGGACCCCGCGCCGTCGAATCGGTTGTGGATAGCGACGGCCTACCACGCACGACGATTGCCCGAGAAGGATCGGCCATGAGGGACAAGCTCACGTTCCGCTACGATCGCGAAGCCGACATCCTGATCATCGAGAAGTGCGTTCCTTACGCCGAACAAGCGAGCGAGGAATTGAGCCCGGAGGTGGTGGCGCGGTCGAATCCTCGCACCGGCGATATCGAAGGCCTCGAAGTGCTCTTCTTCTCGACGCGCATGCAGCAGGACGGATCCTTCGACTTGCCGATCACGGCCGACCTCCGTCGCGCGCTCTAGTTCTCGTTCGGTCATGGCGATTCCGTGGCCGTCTACCTCGGCCCGCCAGGGGTCCGGCTCGCGCGCTCACTTCAAATCGAACAACATGAACTCGCTCGGAGCATTCGCCTTCACGGTGAAGCTCTTCTCGTCCTGGATCGCGAGCCCGTCGCCGACACCGAGTTCGATCTCATTCACGACGGCCGATCCGCTCGCGACGTGCAGCCAGAGCGAGCGCCCGACGGCCGGCTCGTACACGACTTCCTCATTCTTCTCGAGCACCGTGTTCAGGATGCTCGCGTCCGCGCCGATCCGCACGGCACCGTCGCGACCGTCCTTGTCCGCGATCCGACGCCACTTGCCGCGACGATCCGCCAGCGGGATCTGCTTCTCCTCGTACGACGGCTTCGTCCCGGCCTTGTCGGGCAGGATCCACATCTGCAGGAAGTGCACACCGTCATCCTTCGACGGGTTCCATTCGCTGTGCTGGATGCCCGTGCCCGCGCTCATCCGTTGGACGTCGCCCGGACCGATGATGCTCGCGTTCTGAATCGAGTCCTTGTGCTCGAGACGACCCTCGAGGACCCAGGTGACGATCTCCATGTCGCGGTGGCTGTGCGTTCCGAAACCACTGCCGCGCTTCACGCGGTCGTCGTTCAGGACGCGCAGCGTGCGAAAACCCATGTGCCGAGCGTCGTGGTAATCGCCGAACGAAAACGTGTGTCGGCTGTCGAGCCAATCGATCGAAGTGTGCCCGCGTTCCGAGGACTTTCGGGTGGTTATCATGCGAGGATCTTGGGCTCCCTCGCCGTGCGCGCCAAGAAGGCACCGCGCGGTCCCTCTCCAACCCCCCGGTGACCATGGAACGCGTACCCGAATGTCCGCTTCACGAAGTCCAACGTCGCATCGGCGGCAAGTGGCACCTCGTCGTGATGTGGCACTTGCGCGGCGGAACGCGGCGATTCGTCGAGATCGAGCGCGCGATCGGCGACGTGTCGGCGAAGGCCTTGACCGAGGCACTGCGACATCTCGAGGCCGAGGGCATCATCCTGCGCACCGCGCACCCGACCGTGCCGCCCCGCGTCGAGTACGAGCTCACGCCGCTCGGCCAGACGCTCGTTCCAATCCTCGAATCGCTGCAGGATTGGTCGATCCGGCACAAGCGTGAGTTTCGTGACAGCCCGCCCTCCGAGGTTTGACCTCTTCTTCGTGGAATGGATCCCTGGGGCACGAGTAGCGTGCCGCCCCTTCACTCCGAGTTGCGCCATCCGATGACAGACCTCGCCCTGCGCCTCGAGCGCGTCACCAAGAAGTTCGACACCTTCACGGCCGTCGACGACCTGTCGCTCTCCGTCCCGTTCGGCTGCGTCTACGGATTCCTCGGGCCGAACGGCGCGGGAAAGACCACGACGATCCGCATGAGCCTATCGATCTACGAGCCCACGTCGGGCACGGTCGAGATCCTGGGCGTGAAGTCGGCGCTCGATGTGCGCCAGCAGATCGGATACCTGCCCGAGGAGAAGGGCCTCTACAAGAAAATGAAGGCGAAGGAACTCATCGCCTTCTTCGGCGGACTGCGCGGAATGGATCCGACCGAGGCGCGGCGCGAAGCCGTGCGCTTGCTCGAACGCTATGGGCTCGGCGAATTCGTCAACACGCGCTGCGAAGCCCTGTCGAAGGGAATGGGCCAGAAGGTCCAAGTCCTCGCGTCGGTCGTGCACAAGCCGAAGTTCGTGATCCTCGACGAGCCGTTTTCCGGTCTCGATCCGGTGAACCAGCAAGTGCTCGAGCAAGTGATCCAGGACTTGCGCGCGGCCGGCACGACGATCGTCTTCTCGACGCACATCATGGAGCACGCGGAACGCCTGTGTGATCGCATCGTCTTGATCGGTCGCGGCAAACGACTCTTCGACGGCACGATCCCCGAGGCCAAGCGCTCGATCCCGCGCCGCGTGCGACTGCAGACGAACTCGGATCCCACGCCCTTGCGCGCCGTGCACGGCGTCACGGACATCGTGAAACTCGAAGGCGAAGGCCGGTACGACGTCGTGTTGTCGGAAGGAGCGCAGCCGGACGAAGTCCTCCGCGCGTGCTTCCGCTCCGGCGTCGAGCTGTCGTCGTTCGAGCGGCGCGATCCAGGACTGCGTGACGTGTTCCTGAAGCTGGTCGGCGGCGAGGAGGCAGCGTGAAGTACGCACTCCGCATCGGGTTCCGCGAGTTCGCCGAACACGCGAAAACCAAGGGTTTCATCATCGGGATCGTGCTGTTCCCGGTGCTCCTGTTCGCCGGATTCCGCGTGCCCGCGCTGCTCGAGAAGATCTCGAAGACCACGCGCGCCTTCGCCGTCATCGATCCGACGGGCGAGTTGATTCCGATCATCGACGCCGCCGTCGAGCGCGACTGGCAAGACACGGACGACAAGGCGCGAATGGCTTGGCTCGAGAAGCGCAAGTCCGACGCGTCCACGCCCGAGTACGAACAGTCGCAGCGCCCCTTCCAGCGCGTGGCCATCCCGACGGAGGCCGTCGCAGGCACGACACCCGAGACGATCGCAGCCTTGAAGCCGTGGTTGCTCGGCGACAAGAAAGTGACAGTCGGCGAGGACGACAAGGAGGTCTTCGCGCTCATCGTCATGCCGCCCATCACGGGGCAACTGCGCAAGGGCGTCGAGTACTGGTCGACGAACTTGACCGACGATGCGCTCTCGAAGTTGGTCTCGCGCGCGCTCGCGGATCATCTCCGTCGCGAGGAATACACGTCGAAGGGCCTCGCGCAGGACGAAGTCGAACGCATCGCGCGCATCGAAGTGCGCTTCGACGACAAGGATCCGCGCAAGGCGGCCGGCGAAGAGGACGTCGGCATGGCGGAGAAAGCGCGTCAGTGGGCGCCGATCGGCTTCGTATACCTGATGTTCGTCGCGATGATGACCATCGCGCAGATGCTGCTCTCGAGCACGGTCGAGGAGAAGGCCAGCCGCATCTTCGAGGTCCTCCTCTCGTCGGTGACGCCGGGCGAACTGATGCTCGGCAAGCTCATGGGCGTCGCGGCTGTCGGCTTCGTGATGCTGACGGCTTGGTTCTTCTCGCTCTTCCTCGTACTGCGCTTCGGCGCGGGATCCTTGAGCGAGATCGCAGGTCCGCTCATGGGGCAGGTGTTCACGCCTTCGGTCTTGCTCCCGCTGGCCGCGTACTTCCTGCTCGGTTTCCTGCTCTATGCGAGCCTCCTTCTCGCGCTCGGCAGCCTGTGCAACACGATCAAAGAAGCTCAGAACTTCATGAGCCCAGTGATGATCGTGCTCATGGTCCCGCTGTTCGCGATGATCCCTGTCGCGCGCGATCCGAACGGCGTCCTCGCGCAAGTCCTCTCGTGGATCCCGCCGTTCACGCCGTTCGTGATGATGAACCGCATCGCTGGCGATCCCTCCGCGTGGGAGATCGTGGGCACGATCCTGCTGCTCATCGTGTCGGTGGCCGGGATGCTGTGGGTCGCCGGACGCGTGTTCAGGAACGGCGTCCTGCGCACGGGCGCGCCGCCGAAGATCGTCGAGCTGATCCGGCTCCTCCGCCGTTGAGATTCAGCGCGCGGCGGCAATCGAAGCCGCCGCGCGCTCCGTCATGAGGGCGTTGGACACACGCTGCACGTAGCCGAAGTCGCGCTGCGCGGGCCCGAGGTCGTACGTGTGCGACCGCGCGAGTTGCAACGCGATGAAGCGCGTCATCGGCGGTTCGCCGGCGCGCTCCGTCAGCGACCACCACGCCTCGCATCCGACGCCCAGCAGGCGCGCGACGCCAAGGGGCACGCGGCCCTTCGGCCCGGGAATTCCGGCGCGCAGGAGCACGTCGGAGATCCAGGGCCACATGGGCACGGATTCCACCTGCGCAATGAAATAGGCACTTCCCGCGTGTGCTGCCCCGACCTCCAGCCGATCCGCCGCGTCCAGGTGCGCCCAGGCCGCATTGTCGATGTCGGTGAGGCTCACTCGATTGCGGCCGTCACCGACGACGCGCAATTTCCCGGCTCGAGCGCGCTCCGCGATGCGCGGCATGAGGTGCGGATCGCCGGGCCCGACGAGGAGATGCGGCCTCAACGAGACGGTCGCGATGCCGCGACCGTTCCAGGAGAGGACGTGCTTCTCCGCGAGCATCTTCGTGCGCGGATAGTGGGCCAGGAACCGAACGGGGTAGGGGAGATCGTTCGTAGCGTCCAGATGGTCCTCGCCGTCGAAACAGACGCTCGGCGAACTCGTGTGGACGAGGCGCGGCACGCCGGCCTTCACGGCCGCCGCGACGACGGCGATCGTCCCGAGAACATTGACTCGTTCGTACTCGTGCCGCGGACCAGAAACCCCGGCCTTCGCTGCGACGTGGAAGACGACGTCCGTATCGCGCATGGCATCAGCGAGTCGAGCCGTGTCGGTCACGTCGCCTTCGACACAGATTCCGCCGAGTCGGTCGACGAGTTCGTGGCGAGACCGCGAATAGCTGATGACTTGGTCGCCGCGTGCGCGGAGCGATCGCACGATCGCAAGCCCCAAGAAACCGCCGCCTCCGGTGACCAGGCACTTCACGACGACTTCCGCTTGCCGAGAATCGTGGTCGCCCACTCCGCGAGGATCTCGCGTCGGATCTTGGCGTTGTGGCGCACATCGACCGGGAAATCGTCCCGGAAAAGCGTGGCCGCGATGTCGACGGGCTCGTTGGGGCCGACCACGCACTGCCGGTCTCGAAGCCACACGGCGATCTCCGCTGCGATCTCGGCCTCATGAATTGCGCGGCGCGATCCGTCGTCGCTCGATTCGACGACGAGTACGGCACGTTGAGCTCCGCGCGCACCGACGCCGACGAGCGCCGAACGCCGCACGCGCGGATGAAGGTCGCACACGTTCTCGGTCGGCACGGGATACGCGACGCCATTCGCGGAGTCGATGCGATGTGTCTTGCGACCGACGATCCAGAGTCGATCCGCGTCGTCGATCCAGCCGACGTCGCCCGTGCGATGCCAGGGGCCGATCGTCCCGTCGGGGATCTTAGAGAGCTCGTTCGCGCGATCGTCGTCCACGTAGGCACGCGTCACGACGGGGCCGCGCGCGCAAATTTCGCCGAGCGCGCCGCGTCGACGGGCACCGGGCCATCGCTGAAACGGGCCGTCGTCGACGGGCGCGAGAGCGATCTCGGCACCCGGAGCCGCACGCCCGACGCAACTCCCACCGCCGCTCTCGACGAGTGCACGTACGTCGGCGAGTTCAGCTCCCGAGATCGACGTGAGCGGCAAGCACTCGGTCGCGCCGTACGGCGTGTGCACGTCTCCATCCGTGGCGACTCGCGAGCAGAGAGCAGCGACGAGCGTCGGGGCGACAGGTGCGCCGGCGATCCACACGCTCCGAAGTGACGGGAAGGTCGTGCCCCGGTTCGCGGCGTGCTGCGCGACGCGCGACCAGATCGCGGGAGACCCGAACGAGTACGTGCAGCGATGCTCCAGGAGTGCGCTCGCGATCGACGCCGGATCGCAGCGAGCTGGTCGAGACGGATCGAGCCGCGGAACGACGCACGTCGCTCCGAACGCGGCGTCGAATAGCGCGAACAGCGGAAAACAGGCCAAATCCACATCTCCCGCGCGAATGTCGCACAAGAGACGCAGCGCCTCGATCTGTGCCGCGAAAGCGCCGTGGTGATAGAGGACACCCTTGGCGGGACCCGTCGAGCCCGACGTGAAGAGGATTGCGGCCGGATCGTCCGCGCGCGTCGGCACCGGATCGAGAGTGCCCGCGTGCCGTGATTCCAACTCGTGGAGAGTGCGCGTGCCGGGGAACCAACGCGGACCGACGACGACATCGACCGTGACGCTCCGCAGCTCACGCGCGTACACGCGACGCAGCACATGCGCAGCCGGGATCGCGAGGAAGGCCCGGGGTTTCGTGCGGGCGAGACAGCGAATCAGCGCGCGCGCTCCCATGCCCGGATCGACGACGACCGGCACCGCTCCGATACACAACAGCGCGAACGTGATGGCGATGAGGTCGTGCCCGGGGCGCACGAGCACCGCGGCTCGATCTCCGCGATCGAGTCCCGCGTCGCGCAGGGCGCGCGCGATCGCGGCGACGCGCGCGTCGAGCTCGGCGTAGGTCGTCGAGCGCCAGCCCGATCGACCGTGGGGCGCGATGACGGCCGCGAGTAGAGGCGTAGCCAGTGCGCTTCGATGTAGGCAAGCACCGACGTTCACGATGTCCGGAACGTGCGGCAGCTCGGCCCCACGCAGGACTGTCGCATCGCGCTCGAGCGCGTTCTTACTCATCGCGCGAGCAAGGCGCGCAGCTCCGCGGCCACTTCGCGCGGCGCTTCCTCGGTGACCAAGTGTCCCGCGCGCTCGATGGACAGGACCTTGGCATCGGGCAGTCGGCTCTGCCACTGGCCGCGAAAGCGCGGCGTGAAGCACCAGTCGCGTTGCCCCCAGACGATCGACACGGGCTTCGCGACGAAACGCGCGATCGCCTGGGAAGCCTTGGCCAGCTCCTTCCACGATGGATGATTCGTGGATGTCGGGATGTCCTCGACGAAGCGGCGAATCGCGATGCGGTCCGCGGCTGTGCGATACGGATGCGCGAACCCTTCGCGCGCAGCGGCGGAGAGCAGCGCCGGATCGGCCACGCCGTAGTGCGGGAGCATTCCCGCGAACGCGTTCAAGCGTTCGACGAGGAACGGTCCAACCACGGGCGCGCGGCAAGCGCGAATTCGAAGCGGAATCGGCCCCGGGAATGCCGCCGTATTCAGGACGAAGAGCCGCGCGAAGCGTCCGGGGGCGCGACTCACGAGCGACATGCCGATCGCACCGCCCCAGTCGTGGACGACCAGCGTGACGCGTTCGAGATCGAGTCGCTCGACGAGCGCGTGCACGTTCTCGGCGTGAGCGGCCAACGAATAACGCCAGTTGGCTGGCTTGGACGAGAACCCGCAACCGATGTGATCGACCGCGATACAGCGGTGCGTCTCGCGGAACTCGAGCGTGAGCCGGCGCCATAGGAACGACCAAGTGGGGTTCCCGTGCAGGAAAAGTATCGGAGGGCCGTCGCGCGGACCTTCGTCCAGGAAGTGCATCGAGCCGCCTGAAACATCGAGGAAATGGCTCTCGAATGGATATTCTGCAGCGGCGAGCGGGGGCAGGGGTGCGCAGGCGGTGTTGGTCGTCATGCCGAGACTTTTCGCGAGGGCTCGATGGTCCAATCGACCTCGAACGATCCGTCGCACGCGAGAGCGGCGACGTGGCCATGACGGACCAGAAGTCGCACTTCCTGATCACGTCCGCGGTGGGAGAGGACCAAGTGATCGACGCCGAACGCTGCGACGACCGTGCAAGACGAGAGTTCGAGGATCCCGCAGCCGGCTTTCTTGAGCACGGCCTCCTTGGCGGTCCAGATGCGAAAGAAAGTTTCCCAGCGGAAGCCTTCGAGTAGGTCGAGTTCGGCGCGCGTAGCCACGCGCTGCACGAGATCCTGGCGACGCGGGACGATCGCTTCGACGTCGATTCCGACGCGTACGCGTGCGACGACGCCAGCCGAGAACCCGGTCGCGTGGGAGATGGACCAATGCCAGCCGTTCGTCGGGATGGGTGCGTCGTGCTCGCCCTTCGCGAGCGGACCGAGCTCCGCGTTCGCGAGGCGCGCGGATGCCGCCAGAGCGAGGCGTGCGTGAGCGGAGCGCGCAGCGACGCGTTCCGATCCGCGGAGTTCCGAAGTCTCCGCGTCCGACGCGCGAAGGACGGGCCGCAGCAAGCTCACGACGCCTCCGGTCGCGTAGCACGCCGGACGATCTCTTCGTCGAAGAAGTTCGTCGCCATGCCTGCATCGACGACGAGGCTCTGCGCGTTGATCCCCGAAGACCGCGACGACAAGAGGTAGAGGACCGCGTCGGCCGCTTCCTGGGTCTCGAGGCCGCGCTTGCGCAGCGTCGCGGCCTCGGCAAAGAGGAGGTTCTCGACGTAGCCCGGGATCCCGGCCGAAGCGGACGTCTTCAAAAGGCCTGGATTCACCGTGTTGAAGCGCACTTCGCCGCTCGCGCTGAAGCTCTTCGCCAGGAACGCGATCGAGGCATCGAGCGCGGCCTTGATCGGCGCCATGTAGCCGTAGCTCGGGCTCGTGAGACGTGTCGTCGAGATCGAGAGGGCGACCACCGACGCGCGCGGCGTGAACAGGTCCTTCAACGCGTTCGAGAGTGCCACGAGAGAAAAGCACGACACGTCGACGGCGCGCAAAAAGTCCGCGCGACGCGTTTCGTGGAAGGGTCGCAGGGATCCGTCCGCTCGCGGCGTGTACTCGGCGTAGGCGATCGAATGGACGAGACCGTCGAGCCGCGTTCCCTCGGAGCGTAGACGTGCGGCGAGTGCGTCGATCGAGGCCTGGTCAGCCACGTCGCAGACGAGGACCGTCCCGTCCGGGACGAGCCGCTGCACCTCCGCGCGGCGGGCCTCGGTGTGCACGGTGAAGACGGGGCGCGCGCCCACTTCACGCAAGCCTGCACCGACGTGCCAAGCGACGCTCTTCTTGTTGCGCAAGCCCGTGACGAGGATGGTTCGCTCGGCGAGGCGGAGCCAGTCGTTCGACTGCGTGCTCACGGTGCGAGCGTCGCCTCCGCGACGGTGAAGCGCAATCGCACCACGGTTGCGCCGCTGCACGTCACGACGGCTCTGCAGTAACGGGCGGCACCAAGTCGTTCGGTGACTTCGACTTCGGCGCGCAATAGTTCGCCCGGTTTCACCACGCGACGGAAGCGCGCGTCCTCGATCTTCGTCAAGACGGGAACGGCGCTCGAGCGAACCGCGGGATCCGCGCCGGACGCCAAGAGGCAAGCTGCGGATTGGAACGTGAACTCGCTGATCAGGACGCCGGGCAGCACGGGAAAACCAGGATAATGGCCGCGAAATGCGAACAATTCCGGCGTGACGTCCCACTCGGTGACGATCCGATCGGCGGTGCGCGCGACGATACGATCCACGAACAGGAACGGATCGCGATGGGGGATCAGCGCCTCGATCTCGGCGCGCGCCGTCGTGCTAGATGCCACCGTGCACCTCCAACGTCGTACCGTTCACGTAGCTCGCGCCGCGCGAGGCGAGGAACAGCGCCGCATGCGCGATCTCGATCGGATCCGCGAACCGGCCGATCGGGACCCTGCGTTTGTGCTCGGCCTTGGCCTCTTCGGGAAGGTCGGCGAGGAGTTCGGTCTCGACGAATCCCGGCGAGAGGCAGTTCACGGTGATCTTGCGCTTGCCGACCTCGCGCGCGAGCGAGCGCATGAGCCCGATCTGCCCAGCTTTGCTCGCGGCGTAATTCGCTTGCCCCTGGATACCGTGCAGTCCGGAAGGCGAAGTCACGAACACGATCCGGCCGTACTTGCGCGGCAGCATGGCGCGAACAGCTTGCTTGGCCATCAAGAACGAGCCGGTGAGGTTCACGTCGAGCACGGCGCGCCAATCGTTGGCCGGCATCGTCCCGACGATCTGGTCGCGGCGAATGCCGGCGTTCGACATCAGGATCTGCACGCCGCTTGCTTCGGATTCGAGGCCCGTCCAGAAGCTCTCGACGGCGGCCTCGTCGGTGACATCGAAGCGATGGAGAACGAGACGACCTTCGAAGCGCGCCGCTTCGTCCTGGAGCGCCGCCGCGGCCGCTTCGTTGCCGGTCCAAGTCGCGTGAACCCGGGCACCCTGCTCGAGGAAAGCGAGTGTCATCGCGCGACCGATTCCGCGCGTCCCGCCGGTCACGATCGCGGTTTGACCGTCGAATGCGCGCGTGTCGATCACGAGGACACCTCGACCAAGCTCGCGAGCCACGCGTCGACCTTGTTCGCGACGATCGCGCCGTAGTTCGCCGCGCCCAGCCATCCGGACATGATGATGCCGACGCTGCCGGCATGGTGGAGTCCGCGGATCTCTTCGTGAAGCGTCATGCTGGGTTTCAGGCCTTCGAACTTGGTGCCGAACGACGTTCCACCCGGACTTTGTGTGTAGAAGCGGAACGTGCGCGGCGTCGCGGCCTCCGCGTGTTCGATCTTCGCCGCCGCACCCGGAACGTAGCGATCGAGGCGCTCGAGCGTGTCCTTCACCAAGCGGGCCTTCTCACGTTCGTAGGTCGGCGCGTCGAGCGTCGCCCAATCCTCCCAGCGCGCATTGCGCGACCCGACGATCGTGAACCGGTCGCCGGCCGTGGGTCGCGACTTCGGGTAGTAGAAGGAGAACGTGACGCTCTCGCCGACGTGATCGCACAGCGCTTCGGACGTGAACGTCGGACGCGTCGACGTGAAGAGCAGGTCGGTCACGAAGGGCAACGTCAGGCCCTCGCGCACGCCGAGATAAACCTGGGTGCTCGAAGTGTTGAGGCGCACGCCCTCGACACGCGCCGCGTACTGGGGCGTGAAGTGTTCCTTGCCGACGAGGTCGATGACCGTCGCTCGCAGCGAGGCGTTGCTGACCACGGCGTCGCAAGCGATCGTGCGGCCTTCGGCCTCCACGCCCGTGACGCGACCGCCTTCGACGCGGATGCGCTCGACTTGGCAGCGCGCGCGCACTTCGACGCCGCGCGCTTCGAGTTCGGCCTTCATTGCCCGGATCAGCGTGTCGGTGCCGCCTTCGAAGGTGTAGACGCCGTCCTTCATGAAGTTGCCGAACACGATCCCGTAGCTGATCGCGGGATCGTCCAGCGTCGAACCGTTCGCGTAGCTGATCGGCTCCATGAGCAAGCGATGGACGTCGTTCCGCTGCGGAAAATGCCGCTCGAACAGTTGCCCCGTCGTCTCGCCGGTTTCCGCATGAAAGTCCATGCGGGCCAGTTCGTCGTAGAACGCCATGACCGACGTCCGCGGGACACGCAGGACATCGACGAGCTTCGATGTGAAGTCCTCGCGGGTGAAATCCGTGTCGAACGCGAATTGCGGATTGTCGAAGCGGATGCCGTCGAGGCGAACGACTCGATCCGCGATGGCTTGGTTCCAGTACTTGCGGCACGTCTTCTTCATGCCGGACGGGAAACCGTGCAAGGACACGTCGAACACGTGGCCGCCCCGACGTTTGAACCAGGTGGCGAGCCCGCCGAGGTTGTAGTGCTGCTCGAGGACGAGCACGCTCCGTCCGGCACGCGACAGGACAGCCGCCGCAGTGAGGCCGCCGAGTCCGCTGCCGATCACGACGACGTCGTAACGTTGCCGCACGCCGGCGAGCGGATCGCCCGCGAACGGCGCCTTCCCGTCGGTGCTGCCTTTGTAGTAACGCTTCGTGGTGGCCATCGACCTAGCTCGCGACGAGCGCGTGACGGTTCGCCATGGAGATGCCGGACATCAATGCGCCGACGATGCCGACGAAGCCCTGGTCCGTGCCGATCAGGAAGACGTTCGGGATGCCGGAGTCGCCGTCCAGTCGTTTGCGCGGCGAACCGTACACGGTGCCGCCGACATGGCCCGTGTAGTGAACGATCGTCTTCGGGGTGAAGCAGTCGACCTGCGTCGTGTGCGGCCGCGGGTCCGCGGCATACGGCGCAGCGCTAGCGCAGATGCGGTCTTCCCACAGCGTTTTCTGCCGTGCGTACTCGCTCTCTTCGTACGCGCACCACGTTTCCGGGTTCGCGAGGCACGTCACGCGCATCAAGCCCTGCGGCGCGATTTCGTTCCCCGCATAGTTGTCGCTGCACGCGATCACGCCGGTGGATAGGTCGACGGGGGCTTCGGGCCGGCGCCAGCCGAACCGCGGCGCATCGGCGAAGAAAACCAGCGTGTGTTCCGCGCCTATCGAGCGCGAAGGGACCGAGAGGATGCGTTGGGTTTCGACGAAGGACAAGCGCCCGTGATCCGAGGGAGCGCTCGCTGCGCCGCACAGTGTCCGCGTCTCGACGTATCCAGCGGACGAGAGAATGCGGTCGGAGAGCAAGTCGACGCCCGAATCGAGTCGCACTCCGCGCGCCGCACCGGTGGCATCGCGCAGGATCGATTCGACTCCGTGATGGGTTTTCAACTCACCACCCGCTTCGCGGAAGCGTGCCACGAGCAGGTCGAGGATCGGCTTGATCCCGCCACGCGGTCGTGCGAGCCCTTCGAGGAAGATCGCGCGGAACAGGATGATCGCTTGATACTCGTCCACGTCGTCTTCACGTCCGCTGCCGTACCAGCACAACGGAAGGAGCAACGCTTCGACGAGGTCCTGATCGTCGAGGTGCTTGCGCAGGAAAGCACGCCCTGACGCCGAGGGTTGTTCGGTGGTGAACGGATCGGACTCTCGAATCGCGCGCACGAGCGCAGCGAATCGATCGCGCTCGGACGGGAAGGCACGCGCGATCTCGGACTCGAAACAGGCGAAGTCGTTCGTGAAATCGAGGCGCAGATCGCCGAGGTGGAGCCGCGAAGTGCCTTGCTCGCCCAGCCCGAGGTCGTCGAAGCGGAGGCGCAGTTGGCGGAGCACGCGCGAAAGCGGCGCGCTTTTCGATTCGGGACGCGCGAAGTTCGTCAGCGCGTGCAACCCCGAATCGAAGCGGCGTCCACCGCGCTTGTAGAAGCTGTTCAACCCGCCCCACAACGCGTGTCGCTCGAGGATCGCGACGCGCTTGCCGAACTGCGCGAGGCGAATCCCCGCAGCGAGTCCGCTCATGCCGGCGCCGACAATCAGCGCGTCGTAGCGGTCGGCACTCATGAGTCCATTCCTCGGCGGTCGCGCGGCATGGGCCGCGCGATGCGCGTCAGACTCCGACCTTGAGCGTCTTGCCCTGCAGCTTCGGCCCGAGGTACGCGACGCAGCCGTCGAGCGTCGCGAGCTCCTTGTAGTCATCCTCGGGGACCTGCACGCCGTAGCGCTTGCGCAGCTCCATGACGATGTCGAGGAAGTCCATGGAATCGAGCTCGATCTGATCACGCAGACGCAAGTCCGTCTTGAGGTTCGAGACGTCCTCGTCAGGCGCGATCGTCTTGATGATGTCCTGGATCGACAGGATGATCTCTTCGCGGTTCATGGGATTCGAGTGGGGCCGTGGGACGGGGATAGTGGCACGCGGGTCAGTGAACGATGGGTGGGAGCTGTTTCAGCCCGTGAAGCGCCGCACGACGACGGCGGAGTTGATGCCGAGCATCCCGAACGACAGGTTCAGGATCGTGTCGACGCGACCAAGGTTCTTGGGCTGGTTCGTCACGAGGTTGCGCACCTCGCAAGCCGGATCCAGGTCGTCGACGTTGATCGTGGCGTGGACGTGTCCGTCTTCGAAAGCGGACAGATTCCCGGCCAATTCGAGCGCTCCGGCAGCGCCCATCGTGTGACCGATGAAACTCTTGGTGTTGTTGACATGGGTGCGCGGGCTGTCCCCGAAGACGGCGCGCATCGCCTCGCACTCTTGCTGATCGCCGAGCGGGGTCGCCGTCGCATGGCTCGACACGATGTCGATCTCGTGCGGCGCGAGGCCGGCTTTGGCGAGCGCGCCGCGCATGCATTCGTTCTGTCGCTCGGCCAGTGGCAGCACGAAGTCCGACGCGTCCGAGTTCACGTGGTGACCGACGACCTCGGCGAGGATCCGTGCGCCGCGACGTTGCGCGTCATCGAGGCGCTCCAGCGCGTAGAGGCATCCGCCCTCGGAGACGACGATGCCATTGCGCGCGCGATCGAACGGACGCGAGGCCTTCGTCGGATCGTCATGCGATGCGAGAGCGCCCTGCGCGCGAAAACTGGCGAAGATCCCGAACGTGTGGATGCTCTCCGATACACCGCCCGCGAGCGCGAGGTCGACCTCGCCGAGCTGCAGCATCTGCGCTCCGTGGATCAGGCCCAGGTTCCCGGCCGCGCATGCCGCGCCGATGCAGTAGGCCGGGCCAGTGATCCCGAACCCGAGCGCGACTTCGCCCGCGGGGTTGTTCGCGACCGTGCGCGGGTTGTGGTGGTGGGACCAGAACGACAAGTCGAAGTCGTACTGAGCGACCTCGTGGATCTGGTTCTCCGTCTCGACGTTGCCGTGCTCCGTCGTGCCGATGTAGACCCCGATGCGCGAGCGATCGCGCAGGCCGAGGTCGATTCCTGCATCCGCGATCGCTTCACCGGCGCACCAGATGCCGATCGACCCGGCGCGTGTTCCGCGGCGCAATTCCTTGCGTTTCTGCCAGCGCAGGGCGTCGAAATCACATTGGCCCGCGATTGTCGGACCGACGTGTCGGATCGTCCACGGCTTCACACCGGAGACGCCCGAGAGCAAATTCTTGCGGAACTCGGCGAGCGAGTTCCCATTCGGGCTGGTCAGACCGACGCCCGTGATCACGACGCGCGGCAGTCCGTTCACTTCTGGACCTGGCGCCGACGCGCGGCGCGGACGTCGTCGTCGAGCTTGTCGAGCACGTGGGACGCGAGTTGCGCGCGTGAACGCGAGTCGGGGCCCGCGAGTCGCGCAGGCACGGCGAGCCCGACCTTCAACGCAGCGCTGACTGCTTTCGCCAGCATGCTCTCGCTGTCGCCGAGCGCGCGCTCGACCGAGCTGAACACGAGCTGCATCACCGCTTCCGCGATCTCGCACGAGCTGATGATCGAGCGCAGCGTGAGGACACGCGGATCCTTCGCGCCGTAACGTTCGACGATGTACTCGAGCGTCGACTCGGCAGCCCGTCGGAAGCGCTTGAACACGACCTGCTCGCGGCGACGGAACACGGTCGCGACGATCGACAAAGTGTTGCCGACGGGTCTGTGGAGGTGGCAACGCCGCGCAGAGTCGAAGTCCGAGTCGATCGCGCCCCACTCGGCCAAGTCGTGCAGCGTCGTGCTCGTCGCACCGGTCGAGAGCTCCAACGTGTCGGAGATCTCGCGCGAGGACAGCGGCTGTCCGGCGAGGACGAGGAGACCGAAAATGCGTCCGTGGACGCGCTTGAAGCCGAACGTGCGGAAGAACAGTTCGAAGTTCGGCAACTGCGCCTGGAGCTCGGGATCGAGACCGGCGAAATCGGTGGGGCTGGCGTCACTCTTCGTGGACATGGGGATCCGTGGGGCGTGACTCGTCGCTTTTCAAGAATTCCTGAAAAGCGGGAGGAGCGGAGGTATCGCATTCGAGACCGCTCATGTCCACCCCGGCCTTACGCCGCGGCCTGGAAGGTCTCCGGCTAGCGGATGGCCAGCATCAGACACTGCAATCCGCTGCCGATTCCGAGCAGCGCCGTCCGATCGCCCGGCCGGATAAAGCCCGCTTCGCGCGCCAGGTCGAGCGTCGCCGGGAGCGAAACCGAGCCCATGTTCCCGAGGGTCGGGAACGTCGCGAAGTCCCGCGCCAAGTCGAGCTCGAGGGCCGCGAACATGGCGCGCCGGTGCGCGGATCCGACTTGGTGGGTGATCGTGCGGTCGATGTCGGCGCGGGACCAGCCGCTCTCGCGCTCGAACTCGATCCAAGTGCGCCGCGCGAGTTCGCATCCCGCGAGGAGCAGCGCTTCGGAGTCGGTCTCCATGAGCGGCCCCGACGATCCATCGGCGAAGTCGCCGCTGCACAAGTCGACGTGCTCCGTCGCCGCGAGCGAAGCTGCGGCGCGGAGGCGCGGAGCACTGGGCGCATTCGTGCCACGTGTGACGACGCAAGCCGCGGCGCCCGACCCGATCGTGAGTGAGGCAAACGCCGTCTTGAGGTTCGCGCGGGCGCTCGCTCCCGACGCGAGGAGCTGTGCGATCGTGGCTTCGACGAGCGGACCACCGTCCTCGCCGGCGACGACGAGGCCCGACTCCACGTCGCCACGTTCGACCATCCCCGCGACGACGACGAGCGCGTTCGCGAAACCGAGGCACGCGTTCGACAGATCGAATGCTTGGCAGCGGGGGCTGAGCTCGAGCGCGCGATGAACCACGCTCGCCGTCGCGGGTTCGAGGAAGTCGCGACACACGGACGCGTGCACGAGCACGCCGATCGACTCGGGTGCGATGCCGGATCGTTCGATCGCGATTCGACCAGCGCGAGCCGCGATCGTCGAAGGTCGTGTGCCGTGCGGCCACGCGCGCCGCTCCTGGATCCCGGACAGCAGTTCGAGTCGTCCCGCGGACAAGGACAGCCGCGCGTACAGCGGCGCGAGTCGCGCTTCGAGTTCCTCCGAGGTCACGACCAGGTCGGGCAACACGTGTGCGAGTCCGGCGAGAGCGACGTCGTGAAAGCGCATCAGGGCACCGACCGCGCGGATCGGGGCGGAGAGGATAGGGGGATTCCCAAGGAACTGGAACCGGCCTCCTAGGTGCCTGCGGAGTCGCCCGCGAGTCGCGCGGTTGACGGATCGACACCGCCTCGCCGATCCTCACTGCCCCCATCCCATGACGCAAGTCCGGCCCACGATCCTTCACGTGGACATGGACGCGTTCTACGCGTCCGTGGAAACGCGCGACAATCCGTCGCTCGCTGGGCTACCGGTCTGTGTCGGCGGACCCTCCGACCAGCGTGGCGTCATCGCCGCCGCTTCCTACGAAGCACGTCGCTTCGGCGTGCACTCAGGCGTATCGACGGCCGAAGCGCGGCGACTGTGTCCCGACCTCGTGCTGTTGCCGCCCGACTTCGAGCGCTACACGAGCGCGTCGCGCGACATCATGGCGATCTTCCGCTCCTACACGCCGCTCGTGGAGCCGTTGTCGCTCGACGAAGCGTTCCTCGACGTCGAAGGCTGCGAGCGGCTGTTCGGAAGTCCCATCGACGTCGGTCGCGCGATCCAGCGCGAGATCCTTCGGCGCACTGGGCTTCCGTCCACGGTCGGCGTCGCGCCGACGAAGTTCTTGGCGAAGCTCGCCAGCGACCTGGCCAAGCCCGAGGGTTTCAAGGTGATCCAAGCGCACGAGGCGCGCGAGGTCCTCGATCCACTCTCCGTCTCACGCATCGCCGGCGTCGGGCCGCGCACGGCGAAGCGACTCGAAGCGTTGGGCGTCAAGACGATCGGCGATCTCGCGCGTCGCGAGCGCGCCGAGGTCGTCGCGGAGTTCGGCGCGACAGGTGCGTGGATCCATGATCTCGCGCACGGCATCGACACCCGCCGCGTCACACCACGGCGTGAGGAAAAATCGCACGGGATGGAGCGCACGTTCGCGAGCGACGTCGCGGACCGCGACGAATTGCGCCGCCATCTGCTGGATTTCTGCGAGGAAGTTGCCTTTGGGCTGCGCGACAAGGGCCTGCGCGGTCGCACCGTGACGTTGAAAGCGCGCTACTCGAACTTCACGACGCTGACGCGCACGAAGACGCTCGACAACCCGACCAACTTGGGTCCGCGGATCTACTCGGTCGCGCGCGAACTGCTCGACCGATTGCCGATCGCGCCGCTGCGACTCGTCGGCGTGCAGATTTCGTCCCTCACCGACGTGCGCGCGCCGATCCAAGAGACGCTGTTCGCGGACGCCGACGCGCCGCAGAAGATGCTTCGTGGCGGACAGGTTCCGGGCCGCGCGAAGCTCGAGCGCGCAACCGAAGGCCTCGACAAACTGCGCCGCAAGTACGGCGCTCGCGCGGTCGTTCCGGCGAGCCTCCTCGGTCGTCGGACCGTGCGGGGTCGGGATGGGTCCGCCGGCGAACCGGGCGTCGCGGGTCGCGCACCCGAAGCGGCGGAGTGAGTTCGAGCGCGCCACCGAAGCGGCGGAGTGAGCCCGATCGAGCCCCCGAAGAGGATCAGCGCATCCAGTGCGGTTCGCGCGGATTCCGTCGCGCATCGATGAGCAGGTCGACGCCGGCGATGTCCGTCCACGCGTAGTACTTGAAATCCTGATTCTGCGGCGCGTTCTTCCCGTCCTGCGCCACGAAGAGTCCGCGCTCGAATGGGGGACCGAGGCCGAAGCTCTCGACCGCGATGCCGTCGGTGTCCTCGATGTCGCCGATCGTGGAGCTCGCGCGCGCGTCGATCACCTTGCGCACGACGTGCGGTGCTTCGCGATCGAGAACGAACACGCGGTTCGCGCCTTGGATCGAGACGAGGAGGAAGCCGCGTCCACCACGTCCGTAGTAGATCGCGAGGCCCTCGATGTCGGGCACGACGCCGACCGTTCCGACCTCGAGCACAGCTATGCGATCGCGGTGTGTGGTCGCCGCATCGGGCTCTGCGTCGTAGCGCCAAACCGCACGCGCTTCCTCGCCGACGAAGAGCAGACCGCGTTCCTCGTCGACGACCATGCCTTCGACCTTTCCACCGACTGCGAAACTGCGCACGAGTGACGCCGTGAACGTGCCGCTCGAGCCGTCGATCGCGTACTGCTCGACGCGCCCGGTCCGATCGTTCACGAAGGCGAAGAGCGCGCCGTCGCGCGCACGCCGATAGAGCGTGGATCCATACGGCTCCGCGCCCGCGACCACGGCGAACGGCGCGTCCGTCGCGGCGACTACGCTGCGCGCTTCGGCGTCGATCACGAAGAGCTGGAATCCAGGCCGCAACCCTGCGACCGAGGCACCGACGACATCCACGTTGCGATCGCCGAGCCCGATCCCGTACGCGACATCGACGTTGTTCGGGTGCGCCTCCTCCGCGACGACGCCGAGACGCTTCCCGTCGAGCCCGTACCACTCGAGCCCGCCCCGCTTGTTCGCGCCGAAAATCAAGCTCTGCGAGGTGTACTGCGGGTGCACCCAGATCGCGGGATCATCGGCCGAGTCACCGTTCGTCGTGACGGGATCGGTCGCGACGCGCGCGACAGGTTCGCCGAGCGTCGCGCCCGGAGGCAGGCGCAAGTCCACGCGTGTGTCGTCGCAGGCGACAGCGAGGAAGGACGGGGCGATAGCGCGCAGGGTACGACCGAGACCGCGTCGGAGAGCGCGCGTGGTCGAACTCACGGCACGCGTCGAGACGCCCCGCATCAAAGATCGACCTCCGCGCCCGTTGCCCGGCGGCGCGCGAGGATGACGCCGCGTCTCGAGTTCAACACGAACTCAGCGACCTCGCGCACCGATGCCAAGGGGTGATCGGTATAGCGTCGCGCCGCTTCGAGCGCCGGGTACCGTCGCCCGATGATGTCGAGGATCGCGAGCCGCAACGTGAGTCGCTCCTCCTGCGAGAATCCCGCGCGCCGCAGTCCGACCGTGTTGGGCGCGCGCCATCGACAAGGCATCGCTCCCGACACGATCGAGAAGGGAATCGCATCCTTGTTGATCGCCGAGTTGCCCATGAGCATGGTCAAGCGACCGACGCGACAGAACTGGTGCAACCCGGCGTTCCCCGAGAGGATCGCGCGTTCCCCGACCCACGCGTGACCGCCGATCATGGAGCCGTTCGTGAGGATCGCATGGTCCATGATCGTGCAATCGTGCGCGACGTGGCTCGTCGCCATGAGCATCACGCCGTTGCCGATCCGCGTGACCCCGCCCTCGGTGGTCGCCCGATGGACGGTGACGTGCTCGAAGATCAGGCAATCGGTGCCGATCTCGACACGCGACGGCGCGCCTCTGTACTTGACGTCCTGCGGTTCGCCGCCGAGGGCGGTGAAGGAGGCCACCCGCGTGCGTTCGCCCAGCCGAACGCACCCGTGGACGTGCACATACGGCCCGAGGACGACCCCCGCGCGGAGTTCGGCGCCGTCCCCGACGACGCAGCCAGGTCCGATCGTGACGTCGAGGCCGACGCGCGCCCGTGGGTGAACGATGGCGGTGGGGTGAATCACGGGGCGGGGAGCGTAGGGACGCGCAGGAACCGCGAAAAGGCTCGATCGTTCGGGGCGAGCCAGCGGAACCGGCTTCGTTTTAATAACTTGTTGACCGTCGACTCATCCATCTCGAGCCGTCGGACGCGAATCCTGCAGAGTGGTCCGAGCTGCAGCTGAACGCTGGTTGCACCGGATCCCTCCGATCTCACCCGCCGATCCTCATCGAAACAGCCACATGCAAAGCTCCAAGATCTTCTCCCGCGCCGCGGCCGGCGTTGCCGGTTTCGCGCTCTGCCTCACCGCAGCCCAAGCTCAGATCACGCCCGGCAACCTGGTCGTGGTCCGGGTCGGTGACGGGGCCGCAGCCCTGACCAGCGCCGCGACGCGCGTTTTCCTCGACGAGTTCACGACTGGCGGGACCTTCGTGCAGACGATCGCGCTCCGAACGGCCGCGAGCGGCGCGAACCAGCCCTTCGCGAACTCCGGATCCGCGACCTCCGAAGCCCTACTCAACCTCTCGGCCGACGGCCAATACCTCGTCCAGGGCGGATACGGTTCGGTGCCGGGCACGCTGAGCATCGCGAGCACGACGAGCCTCGCGGTCCCGCGAGTGATCGCACGCACGGACATGAACGGAGTCGTCGACACGACCACCGCGCTCGACGCGTTCTCGGTCAGCAACATCCGCAGCGCGACGAGCACGAACGGCACCGATCTGTGGGCGTCGGGTGCGAACAGCGGCGTTCTCTACGCAACGCTCGGCGCGACGACGGCGACGGCGATCACGGCTCCCGCCCTGCCGACCAACACGCGCATGATCCAGATCGTGAGCGGCCAGCTCTACGTCTCGAGCGCGTCGGGTACCTTCCAAGGCGTCTCGACGGTGGGGAGCGGAGTCCCGACCACGGGCGGGCAGACGATCACGCTGCTCTCCGGCTTCCCGGTCGCTTCGGGTCCGTCGTCCTTCGACTACTTCTTCGCCGACGCCTCGACTCTGTACGTCGCCGATGACCGCACCAACGGTTCGGGTGGCATCCAGAAGTGGACGCGGTCCGGAGGAATGTGGACGCTCGCGTACACGTTGGCTCCGGCGGCGAACATCGGTTGCCGCGGTCTCACGGGCACCGTTTCGGGTGGAGTCGCGACCCTCTACGCCACGACGTCGAGTGCAAGTCTGAACAGCCTCGTCGCGGCGACAGACACGGGTGCCGGAGCCACGTTCACAACGGTCACGACCGCCGTGGCGAACACGATCTTGCGCGGCCTGCGCTTGATCCCGATCACGGTCTCGCCGATCAGCGCTTTGTGCTTCGGTGACGGCACCGGCACCGCGTGCCCGTGCGGCAACGTCGGTCTCGCGGGCAACGGCTGCGCGAACTCGCTCAGCGCGACCGGCTCCAACTTGGCCGCGACCGGGACGCCCTCGATCGCGAACGACACGCTCGTTCTCACCGGCACGTTGATGCCGAACAGCTCGGTCCTCTACTTCCAAGGCTCGACGGCGGTCGGTGGCGGAGCGGGCAGCGTCTTCGGCGACGGTCTGCGTTGCGCGGGCGGATCCATCATCCGGCTCGGCTCGAAGACGAACGTCCTCGGCACGTCGTCGTACCCCGTCGCCGGCGACCTGACGATCTCCGTACGCGGCGCGTGCTCCGCGGGCAACGTGCGGATCTACCAAGCGTGGTATCGCAACGCGGCTGCATTCTGCACGGTGTCCACGTTCAACTTGACGAACGCCGTCAGCGTGACTTGGGGCTTCTAGTGTGAGTTGGAGGCACCGGCGCGACACGCGTCGGTGGACTCGAACACGTTCGACCTAGCCGGCCGCGGAGCGTCCTCTGCGGCCGGCTCTTTCGTGCCGCCGTCGTCACGCGCCACGGGCTGTCTCTTCAGGTTGCGAGCGGCAACCGAAACCTGACCCACCCGACGAGCGAAAGCTGACCCACCCCGGGCTCAGCGCCGGGGTGGGTCAGCTTTCGCTCGTCGGGTGGGTCAGGTTTCGGTTACCGCTTCCACATGTGGCGCTCATGAGGTCCCCGTCGGCGTTTCACCTCGCCTTCATCCGTGCGCTGGGCCTGCACGCTGGGATCCCTCCGCCACTATCAAGTCTGGTACCTCAACGCGGCCGCCTTCTGCACCGCGTCGACGTTCAACCTGACGAACGGCGTGTCGGTGACCTGGCAGGGGTGAGGGTCGAGCCCGATCGGCGCGCGAATCACAGCCAGTCGTGATCCGCGCTCGATTCGTCGTTCAATGCGCTTCGAGCCAGTTCGCGCCGTGGCCGAAGTCCACGCGCAGTGGCACACGCAGCGGCCAAGCGTTCTCCATGCGGTCCCGCACGAGCTCGCGCGTCGCCTCGAGTTCGCGCTCGGGAACTTCGAACACGAGTTCGTCGTGGACCTGGAGGAGCATCCGGCCGGCCAGACCGGACTGCTCGAGACGACCCTCGAGTTCGATCATCGCGCGTTTGATCACGTCCGCGGCCGAGCCCTGGACCGGCGTGTTCACGGCCGCGTTCTCCGCGAACGAGCGCAAGCGACCGTCGTTCGACGTGATGTCGGAGAATTTCCGTCGCCGGCCCGAGATCGTCTCGACGTAGCCCTTGTTGCGCGCCATCGCGAGCGTCGCGTCGATCCAGCCGCGCACGCTCGGGAACGAAGCGAAGTAGCGCTCGATGAACTGGCGTGCTTCGGGTACGGAGAGATTCGTCTCGCGCGCGAGACGCGCCGGTCCCATGCCGTACAAGAGGCCGAAGTTGATCGCCTTCGCGCGTGAGCGCATCTCGCGTGAAACGTCGGCCTCCGCGACGCAAAAGATCGTGGCCGCGGTGGCTGCGTGGACGTCGCGACCTTCGGCGAACGCGCGCACGAGTCCCGGGTCGCCGCACAAATGCGCCAGGATCCGCAGTTCGACCTGCGAGTAGTCCGCCGAGAGCAGCACCCAGCGACCGTGCTCGTCCGGAGCGCGCGGCACGAACGCGCGCCTGAGTTCGCGGCCGCGCGCCGATCGAACCGGGATGTTCTGCAGGTTCGGATCGCTCGAAGCGAGCCGACCCGTGGCGGCGCTGACTTGACTGAACGAGCTGTGCACGCGCCCGTCCTTTTGGTCGACGAACGTCGGCAGCGCGGAGACGTACGTGCTGGCGAGCTTTTGCATCTCGCGGTACTCGAGCAGTGCCGTCACGATCGGCACGTCCGCGTAGTGCTGCTCCAACGTCGCCGCATCGGTCGCATAGCGGGTCTGCGTCTTCTTCGCGCGCTTCACGCCCGCAGCGACGTGGATCTCGAGCTTCTCGAAGAGCACTTCGCCGAGCGCTTTCGTGCTGTTCACGTTGAACGGTGCGCCTGCGAGTTCGTGAATGTGCGCGACGACGGCCGCGATCTCGATCTCCAGGCCGCGGCCGATCTCTTCGAGCACGGGAACGTCCAGCCGGATCCCGCGACGCTCCAGTGCGGCGAGGACGGGGACGAGCGGCATCTCGAGATCTCGGAACAGTCCCTCGGCCGCATTTTCGACCAGTTCCGTCTGCAGCGGCGCGATCAGTCGGAGCGTCGCGTCGGCGTCCTCGCAGGCATATTCGGCCACTTTCTCGACGGGGACCTCGGCCATCGTGATCTGGCTCTTGCCCGTTCCGATCAGCGCCGAAGTCGGGATCTTCTGCAGGTCGAAGAAGCGCAGAGCGAGGTCGTCGAGGTTGTGACGTCGCGCCGCGCCGACCGCGGAGAAGCTCGCGACCATCGTGTCGAACCACGGCGGCGGGATGTCGATGCCGTGCGCGTGCATCACGAGCCAGTCGTACTTCGTGTTCTGTCCGACGCGGCGCAATGCTGGATCCGTGAGCAGCGGCCGCAACGCTTCGAGGATCGCGGGCGCACCGTTCGCCAGCACCGGCGGCTCGGCGTTCATCGGCACGTAGAACGCGCGCATCGGTTTCGCGGAGAACGAGCAGCCGACGAGGCGCGCTTGGAGCGGCATCAAACTGGTCGTCTCCGTGTCGAAGGCAAACGTGCCGGCTTCGGAGAGTTCGCGGATCATCGCCGCGAGGCCGGCTGCGTCGCGGACGAGCACGTAGTCGCGGGCTTCGACCGCCCTGGGTCCCGCGACGACCTTGGGCACGAGGGACTGGAAGTCGAGACGGCGGTACAGCTCGGTCAACGCCTTCGCGTCCGGCGCCGGCGGCTTCAACCCGCTGAAGCCGGGATCGAGCGGAACATCGCGACGAATCGTCACGAGGTCCCGCGAGAGCTTCAGTTGCTCGAGATCGCGCCGGATCGAGTCGCCGACCTTGCCCTTCAGTGAATCGAGGTTGGCGAGGATCGCATCCAGCGACTTCCACTCCTGGAGCAGTTTCACCGCCCCTTTTTGGCCGATGCCGCCGACGCCCGGCACGTTGTCCGACGCGTCGCCCATGATCGCGAGCACGTCGACGATGCGCTCCGGCGGCACGCCCAGACGCTCGACGGACTCAGCCGGCCCCTCGATCAGGAGCGGCACACCCGGCTTGAAGACGTTGTAGAGCTTGACCTTCTCCGTCACGAGCTGGAGGAAGTCCTTGTCGCCCGTGACGATCATGACGTCGTAGCCGGCATCCGCGCCCTGCGTAGCGAGAGTCCCGATCACGTCGTCGGCTTCGAAGCCCTTGACCTCGAACAGTGGGAGCCCGAGCGCGCGCGTGACTTCGCGCAGCAGCTCGAGCTGCGCCACGATCTCGTCCGGCATCTTCTGCCGGGTCGCCTTGTACTCGCCGTACATCGTGTGCCGAAACGTCTTGCCCGGCGGGTCGAACGCGACCGCGATGAGGTCGGGCTTCTCCTTTTCGAGTACGTCGTGGATCGCGCGGGCGAACCCGTACGTCGCGCCGGTCGGCGTGCCGTCGGGTGCGTTGAAACCCTGGCGTTGCAGCGCGAAGTGCGCGCGGTAGGCCAGGGCGGTCCCGTCGACGAGGAAGAGGCGCGGCATGACGGCGCAGGATAGCGGTCTGGAGGGTCTTCCCGTCGGCCGCGTCCACGCGCAGAATGCCGCCCCCTCGCGCATGAAGCTCTGCACTCTGAACCTGAACGGGATCCGTTCCGCCGAACGACGTGGGTTCTCGCGGTGGCTGCGGCGGACGGAACCGGACGTGCTCTGCGTCCAAGAACTGCGCGCGCACCAGGGCGACGTCGACGACGATCTGCGCTCGCCAGCCGGCTGGAATTCTCGCTGGGAATGCGCTGCGAAGAAGGGCTACTCGGGAGTCGGCTTGTATTCACGCGCGGCCGTCGACCGCTACACGTCGGGCCTGCCCTTCGATCACTGCCGTGACGAAGGTCGCGCGTTGCGGGCCGACTTCGCCGATGTCACGGTGATCAGCCTCTACGTCCCGAGCGGCTCGTCGAGCGAGGCACGGCAAGCGGCGAAGTTCCGCTTCCTCGAGGAGATCACGCCCTGGTTCTCGGCCCTGCGCCGCGAAAAGCGCGCGGTGATCGTGTGCGGCGACGTGAACATCGCGCCCACCGCGCTCGACTTGGCGCGACCGCGGGAGAATCAGAAGAACTCGGGGTTCCTCCCCGAGGAACGCGCCTGGTTCGCGCGACTCCTCGACAGCGGTTGGACCGACGTCGTGCGGCGTCTGCATCCCGAGGAGGCCGGACTGTACTCGTGGTGGTCGAATCGCGGCCAAGCTCGCGCGAACGACGTCGGTTGGCGCATCGATCACGTGCTCGCGAACTCAAGAGCCGCGGAACGCGTGAAGACGGCCTGGATCGAGAAGAAGGCCGATCTGTCCGATCACGCACCCGTCTGGGTCGAGCTCGAGGACGCGTGAACCACGCGTTGCTCGCGCTCGCGCTCTCGATCCAGGACGCGGGCACGGCTCGGCCGCGTGCCGAGGTGCTGCGTGTAGCGCTGGCTCCGCGCGTCGACGGACGTCTCGACGAGCCGATGTGGCGCGAGGCTCGACCGATCGGCGCGCTGCGGCAAATGGTCCCGCTCGTCGACGCGGATCCGACGGAGAACACGGAGATCCGTCTCGTCCACGACGGCCGCGCGTTGTACTTCGGTATCCGCTGCTTCGACCGCGATCCGGACGGCATCGTGGCGACATTGCGCCAGCGCGACGCCGATCTCGATCCCGACGACCGCATCGAGATCCTGCTCGACACGTTCCGTGATCGACGCAACGCGTACTTCTTCCAGATCGGCGCCGCCGGATCGATCGGCGACGCACTGACTTCGAAGAACGGCGGCGGATTCAAGAAGGCCTGGGACGGCATCTTCGACGGTGCAGCCGTCATCGACGAGTTCGGTTGGTCGGCCGAGATCGAGATCCCGTTCGCGACCATCGCGTTCGATCCAAACGATCCCGTGTGGGGCTTCAACGTGAACCGCTGCATCAAGCGCAAGGAGGAGTTCGCGCGCTTCGCGGCCCACACGCAGGACTCGAGCTTCTTCCGCATCGCGCAAGGGGCCGATCTCCACGGCCTCGTCGGGCTCGAGCAGGGGATCGGCCTCGACGTCGTCCCTTTCTTCGTCGCGCGCGCGGACGACGAGCGCGGAGACGCGGCTTCGATCACCGGTCAACCCGGGCTCGATGCGAGTTGGCGCATCACTCCGAGCCTCCAGGCGGCAATCACGGTGAACACCGACTTCGCCGAGACCGAGGTCGACGACCGCCAAGTCAACCTGACGCGGTTTCCGCTCTTTTTCCCAGAGAAACGCGACTTCTTCCTGCAGGACGCCGGGATCTTCGACTTCGCGGACCTCGAGTCGAACGTGCTCCTGCCCTTCTTCAGCCGTCGGATCGGCCTGGACGGAGCGGGCGGCGAAGTGCCGATCCTCCTCGGCGCGAAGCTCACCGGGCGAGCCGGCGATTGGAACCTTGGATTCCTCGACGTCTCGACCGAGGCGACGAACAGCATCGAGGACCAGAACTTGGGCGTCGCGCGGATGGCCTACAACGTCGGTGAACAATCGACGGTCGGCTTGATCGGAACGGTCGGCGATCCGACGGGCGCGACGACGTCGTCGACGTACGGCGCGGACTTGAACCTCGGCACGGACGCGTTCCTCGGAGGCAAGAACCTCCAGTCGTCGACGTGGTTCTTGCGCACGGACGACGGCTCCGACGAGAAGGGCGACATGGCGTTCGGAACGTCGCTGCGCTATCCGAACGACTTCCTCAGCTGGGGCGCGTCGTTCGCGGAGATCCAGGAGGAATTCGATCCCGCGCTGGGCTTCGTGCCGCGCACGGGCGTGCGTCGATGGGGCGCGAACGTAGAGGTCGAGCCGCGGCACGAGGGCGACATCCGTCGTACGCAGTATCAGATCGACGTGACCGCGGTCACGGACCTCGACGACCGACTGGAGACCGGCGTCATCGAGGTCCAGCCGCTCTCGATCGTTTTCGACTCGAACGACGTCGTCTCCTTGGAGTTCGAAGGCGACCGCGAACGACTCGACGAACCGTTCGAGATCCGCGACGGGGTCGTGATCGCGCCGGGCGAGTACGACTTCGGCCGCGTGCGACTCGAGGCCGTCACCTCGAACGCGCGCGAACTCTCCGGCTCCGCCACGCTCGACACGGGCACGTTCTTCGATGGGACGCGCACCGACGCGGCGATCTCCGCGTCTTGGCGTCCGAGCGCACTGCTCAATGCGAGCCTCGCGTACCAACGCTCGGACGTCGACCTCGATGCCGGCGACTTCGTCGTGCACATCGGACGCGCGCGCGTCGATCTCGCCTTCTCGGCGAAGGTCCTCTGGTCGAACCTCGTCCAGTTCGACAACGATTCGGACACGCTAGGCGTGAACAGTCGTCTGCGCTGGAATCTCGGACCCGGACGCGACCTCTTCGTCGTGATCAACCCGACGATTCTGCGCGAGGGCGACTCACTCGTGACGAGTGAGACCGCAGCCGCCATCAAGATCGCCTGGACGTTGCGCTTCTGAAGGACGGACTGCGGCCGCCTCAGTTGACAACGGTGTCAGTTGCATCCATCCACCGGTGGATGGATGCAACTGACACCGCTGTCCATCCATCGGTGGATGGATGCAACTGACACCGTTGTCAACTGACACCGTTGGCCGCGCGTCTCGATGCGTTGTCGAACGGGGCCGCGCCGGTGCGGAAGTCGACGACCTCGATCTCGAGCTTCGTTTCGCCGCGGAAGTGATTCCACTTCGGCGTGTAGACGGCGTGGATCGGCGTACCCATCGTGAGTTCGTGCTCGCGACGGGCCATGCCGAACGCCATGCCGCGCAGCACGTGCGCGCCCGATCGAAGCTGCAGCATGACGTGCGTCTTGTCGGCGCCGACGACGCGCACCGGCTCGGCCAGACGCAAGTCGGCCGTGTGGAACAGCGGGCGCGCGTTGTCCTGTCCGTACGGCTGCAAGCGGTCCAATTCCTTCTGCAGCGACGGCGTCACGACGTGGAAGGGGAGATCGCAGTCGACGACGAGCTCCGGCGCCGCGAGCGGGCCCGCGGCGAGCATCTCGTGCGCGCGCGCGCACACGGCTTCGCGGAACGCGTCGATCGACGCACCTTCGATCTCGAGGCCGGCGGCTTGCTCGTGCCCGCCGTGTTTCACGACGTGCGCGCGGCCGCCGTCCATCGCGGCGAGCACGCTGAATCCCGGCACGGATCGCGCGCTTCCGCGTCCGCGCCCGCCGTCGAGCCCGATGACGATCGTCGGTCGATCGAAACGTTGTACGAGCCGGCCCGCGACGATTCCGACGACGCCTTGGTGCCAACCTTCGGCGCCCACGACGAGCACCGGCCACCGCGACCGGTCGGCGAAGCGCGCGCTCTCCGCGACGGCGGACGCGAGGATCCCGGCCTCGATCTCGCGGCGACGCACGTTCAGCGCGTCGAGTTCCTGCGCCAGGCGGCGGGCCTCGCTCGGGTCTTCCGCGAGCAGCAGTTCGACCGCGCGCGCCGCCGTCTCGAGTCGGCCCGCGGCGTTGATGCGCGGCGCGATCTGGAACGCCAAGTCCTCCGCGAGCAGTTCGCGTCCCGTGACGCCGCACACTTCGAGCAACGCACGGATACCCGGTCGACTCGAACGCTCGAGGCTCTTCAACCCGTGGTGCGCGAGGATCCGGTTCTCGTCCACGAGGGGCACGACGTCGGCGACCGTCGCGATCGCGACGTAGCCCATCGCTTCGACGAGGAACTCGCGCAAGTCGTCGCGCACGCGTGAAGCGCCGGTGAGTTCCTGTGCGAGACCCCACGCGAGCTTGAACGCGACGGCGCCGCCGCACAGCTCACGGAACGGATACGTGGCGCCGTGCAACTTCGGGTTCACGATCGCGACCGCGTCGGGCAAGGCGCCCAGCGGAGGCTCGTGGTGATCCGTGACGACCGTGTCGACGCCGGCTGCGCGCAACTTCGCGATCGTCTCGCCCGCGGACGTACCGTTGTCGACGCTGATCACGAGCTTCGCGCCGGTCGCGCGCGCGCGCGCCAAGGTGTGTTCGCCAAAGCTGTATCCGTCGGTGAAACGATTCGGGATGTGCCAGTGCACGTTCGCGCCGAGGATCGTGAGCAAACGCACGAGCAGCGTGGTGCCCGTCACGCCGTCGACGTCGTAATCACCGTGAACGAGGATCGGTTCGCGGTCCCGGATCGCACGCGCCACGCGCTCCGTGGCTTTCGCCATGTCGGGCAGGAGCGCCGGATCGTGCAGGCGCTTCAGATCCGGCTTGAGATGGAGCAGCGCGCGATCGGGATCCGCGTGCCCGCGTGCGACGAGGACCATCGCCGTGATGCGCGAAATCGAATGCCGACGTGAGAGCGCCGCGACCGCGTCCGGATCCGGGCTGCGGAGACGCCAGGCGCGCGCGGTGGGGAAGTGGGTGGTCGATGTTGCGGTCGTCACCCGCGTAGGGTAGAGGACGCGCGTCGCCGGATGGAGAGCGGGGCTCGGACTCCTCGGTAACCCGCGCGCTCAGCGCGGCATCCGCTTGTCGAAGTCCTGGTCGGGACCTTCGCCGCCCGGCAGTCCGTCGCGGCCGTGCGTCCAGATGCGCGGCCTTCCGTTCTGAGTTGCGGGCGGTTCGTAGAGATACACGCGACCCCACGGATCGCGGGGCAGGTGCGGAAGGCTCAGGAAGTTCTGTCCGTTCTGATCGCGCACCATCAGGACCGCGAGGGAGTCGGGGTAATGCCCGCCGTTCAGCTCGGCGAAGTGGTCGCACGCGGAATCGATGCTCGCGATGTCGGCCACGACCTTGCTCGACATAGTCCCCGAGAAGTGCGCGCCGCCTCGAACGATGCGCGCTACGAGAACGACGAGGGCGAGAAGGATGATGGCGCCGAGGATCGCGATGATCGGCGTGGACTTCCGCATGGCGAGTCCGACGCCGAGTTGGAGGCGCTCTTCCCGCAGTCATTTCGAGTCGGGGCCTCGCCGTCCGCGGTCCCGCACTTGCCGAACCGCCCCGCGCAGCGGACAAAGGAGCGGATGTCCCGCCCCGCCACCGATGCGCAGGCTGCCTACCGCCTCCTTCCGTCCATCGACGAGACGCTGCGCGATGCGCGCGTCGTCGCGCTCGAGGCGCGGGCCTCGCGCGACCTCCTGCGTCACTTCGCGGCCGAGACCTTGGACGCGTGGCGCGCGGAGATCGCGGCCGGCCGCCTCGACGCCGATCGCATCGTGACCTTGCGCGCGGCGGGGGAGCCCTTCGTCGAGCTCGAGCGGCGCGTCGCGCGCGAGGAACGGCGCGGCGTCGTGCGCTGCGTCAACGCGACGGGCGTCGTCTTGAACACCGGTCTCGGTCGCGCGCCGGTCCACCACGAAGTCGCCGAAGCGATGGCTGCTGCGGCGCGCAGCTACTGCGTGCTCGAGGTCGACCGCGAGACGAACGAGCGCAACCAGCGTGACGATCACCTCGGCGATCTCCTCGCGCGACTCACCGGCGCGGAGGCGGGCATCGGCGTGAACAACTGCGCCGGCGCCGTGCTGCTCCTCTTCAACACGTTCGCGGGCGGACGCGAAGCGATCCTCTCGCGCGGCGAGTTGGTCGAGATCGGTGGCAGCTTCCGCGTGCCGGACGTCATGGCGCGTGCGAACGCGAGCCTCGTCGAGGTCGGGACCACGAATCGCACCCGGATCGCGGACTACGAGCGCGCGATCGGTGAGCGCACGGGCCTCTTGGTCAAGGTCCACACGAGCAACTTCCGCGTCGTCGGATTCACCGAGGAAGCGTCGCCGACGGAGCTCGCTGAACTCGGCCTGCGTCGGAAGATCACGAGTGCCCTCGATCTCGGATCGGGACTGTTCGAGCCGGACGGCGCGCCGCCGCTCGCGCACATCTTGGGCGGCGAACCGCTCGTGCGGGACGCGGTCGCGACGGGCGTGGACGTCGTCATGTTCTCGGGCGACAAACTGTTCGGCGGCCCGCAATCGGGGCTCATCGTCGGCAAGCGCGCGGCGATCGCCAGCTTGCGCCGGAACCCGATTTACCGTGCGCTTCGGCTCGACAAAGTCGCGCTCGCGGGTCTCGAGGCCAGCGCCAAATTGGTGCTCTCGGGTCGCGCGCACGAGCTGCCCGTGCGCCGCATGCTCGTGGTGACCGCGGCCGACTTGAAGCCGATCGCGGATCGCATCGCAGCGCGCCTGGGGCAGATCGCCCTGTTGCGCGCGGAGGTGGTGCCCGGCGAGAGCCAACCCGGCAGCGGCAGCGCTCCGGGAGTCGTGCTGCCGACCTTCGTCGTGCGCGCGCGCCATGAGCGTATGTCCGACCAGGAGCTGTCGCGGCACCTGCGCGAAGCATCTGTTCCCGTCTTCGCGCGGATCCAGGAAGGCGCCGTGCTCGTCGATCCGCGCACGTTGCTCCCCGGCGACGAAGACGATCTCCTCCGCGGCTTCGAGCACGCGGCGGGAAGAGAATCGACGGCTCCGCGTCGTAGTCGGGCGTGATCGACGACGAACTGCACTCGGCGTTCGAGTCCCGGACGGCGACGATCGGCGTCGTCGGGCTCGGGTCCGTCGGACTCCCGCTCGCGCGCGCGTTCGCGGCCGCGGGCTTCCACGTGCTGGGCTTCGACCGCGATGTGGCGAAGCGCGCGCGACTCGCCGCTGGGAAGGGTGCGCCGTCGCACCTCGGACCCGATTTCGTGCGCGGTCTGCTGTCGACCGGTCGGTTCGAGGTCGCCGACGACTTCGAACGACTCGCGGAGGTGCGCGCGGCGCTCGTGTGTGTTCCGACGCCGATGACCAGCACGCGGGAGCCCGATCTCGCCGACGTCCTCGAAGCTGCGCGAACGTTGGCCCGTTTTCTCCCACGCAGATCGTTGGCGGTGCTCGAGTCGACGACGTGGCCGGGCACGACGCGGGGACCGTTCTCGTCCGCGTTCCGCGATGCGGGGCGCGTCCTCGGATCCGACGTGCTCGTCGCGTTCTCGCCCGAGCGCGAAGACCCGGGACGCGACGTCGATCCTCGCACCGTGGCGAAACTCGTCGGCGGCACGTGCGCAGCCAGCGCTGCCGCAGCGAAGGCCTTGTACTGCGCAGCGTTCGAGCGCGTCGTCCCGGTCTCGTCGGCCGAGGTCGCGGAATCCGCGAAGCTGCTCGAGAACGTGTACCGCGCGGTGAACATCGCGCTCGTCAACGAGCTCAAGGTCGCGTTCCACGCGTTGAACGTCGACGTCGGCGAAGTCATCGACGCCGCCGCCACGAAACCGTTCGGATTCCAGCGCTTCGACGCCGGTCCGGGCACCGGTGGTCACTGTATCCCGATCGATCCGCATTACTTGGCCTGGGCTGCGCGGGCTGCGGGCGCCTCCGTGCCGCTCGTCGAGACCGCGACGCGCGTGAACGCGTCGATGCCGAGCTTCGTCGTCGATCGAGCCGAGGCGGCGCTCGCTTCGCGCGGACGAGTGCTGCGCGGTGCGCACGTCCTCGTCCTCGGTCTCGCGTACAAAGCCGACGTGGACATCACGGCCGAGTCACCGGCGCTCGCGGTGCTCGAGCACCTGCACGATCGCGGTGCGATCGTGTGCTACTCGGATGCCCTCGTCCCGATCGCGCCGCAGACCGCGGCCTTGGCTCCCGATGCGCGCACGTCGATTTCACTCGACGCCGCGAGCATCGAGCGCGCGGACCTCGTGCTCGTCGTCACGGCGCACGCGAATCTCGACCGCGATCTCGTGGCTCGTCACGCGCGACTCGTGGTCGACGCGCGCCGCGCCCTGGAGAGTCGAATGCGCGGCGATCCGCGCTATTTCTCGGCCTGAGCCCGGCCGAAAGGCTCGGTACGCGTGGTCGCGTTTTCTCCAGGCTCTGAAGAGTGCCTCTCCAGGAGTTCGGTGGCGCGCAACCGGTCCGCCTCGGCGACCGTGGCGTCGTTCACGACGGCGCGCAGGAGTTCGAGCGCCTCCGCGCGCGCGGCGCCGCCCGAGCGCACGACCACGTGCGCGAGCGCCGACGTGTAGGAGCGCGTTCCGATCGAGTCGTGTCCGGCATGACGCAGGTCGTGGAGCGCGCGCACGGTGTCCGTCTCCACGGATCGCGACGACGTCAACATCAAGATCGCCTGCTCGCGCACGCGGACGCTGAGGTCGGTTCGGGCGATGTCGATCAGGACGTGCGACCCCTCGTGCCGCATGCCCGCGATCACGTTCATCCGATCGCGTTCCGTGCCGGGCGACAGCACGAGGTCTTCGTACTTGCGTCGCAGCGCCTCGCCCGCCTCGAGCCGCTCGCCGAGTACGAGCATCCCCTGCAGCGCGATCGCCCGCGGTTGCCGCGCCAGCGCGTCCACGGCCTCGCTGGGCGGCAGGAGACTCGCCGAGAGGCGCGCGAGCTCGTGCTGGAGTTCCACGTCGAGGTCCGATCGTTCGCGCAATTGCGACGCGACGGATGCACCGAGTGCCGGATCGAGGACGGAGAGGCCGTGGATCGCGCCTGCGACCACGTGGGGGAATTCGACGAGCCGTGCGGCCTCGAGCAGCAGGCTCGCGAGTCCTTGCAGGCCGGCTGCATCGCGGTGCAGGTTCCCGAAGAGCGGCCCGAAGTCCTCCGCGAGGTCCGGGTGCGCGCGCTGCAACCGGAGGAGTTCGGGCCACCACCCCGCGTGGAGGACCGGGCGCCCGTCCACGTCGAGAGCGGACAAGAGCGCCGGGAGTCGTGCTCGGGCGTTCTCCGGTTGGAAGGGCAACCGCGCGAGGATGAGTGCGAGATCGCCGTTCTCGCCGCGCGCGCTCTCCACCTGTGCCGCCGATGCCGCGACCGTCAGCGCGCCCGAGAACGGCTCGGCCTGCTGGTCGAAGCCGCGCTGCTCGAGGAGCCGGAGCACCGCGGCGAGACCGTGTGTTGGAGAGAGGGCTCGGCCGACGAGCGTCTGGAGGCGATCCGCCTGCCGCGCGCGTTCGGCACGCGCGACCTCGCCGAGCAGTTCGACGAGCGGTTCGACGAGCCGTTCGACGAGCAGTTCGACGAGCAGTTCGACGAGGTCGGCCTGGACCGCGGTTTGCGCTGCGGTGGCTTCCACCGCCGGCTGCTGGATCGGAGGACTCGGATGACGACGTGCGTTCGGGCTCACGTCCGGTGCCTCCAGATCGCCCGAGCTCGCGACGGGATCGGAGCGCACCGACGTCGAGCGCTCGACCGCCGCGTCGAGCTCGCGACCCGTGTGGAGCCGAATTCCGATGGCGATAGCCGCAACGAGGGCGCCGCCGCCGAGGACGAGACGAAGGTGCGACATGAGGTGCTCACCTCAGAGGACGTCTCGGACCGCGCCAGGTCGCGGGCGATCTCGCGAAAACCGAGGCGCGCCGTGCTAACGTCGCGCACATGAGCGACATGCAACCGAAGCGTCTCACCGACTACGCCAACTGCGCGGGTTGAGCCGCGAAGATGCCCATCGGGCAACTCGCGCACGTGCTGCGCGGCCTCGACGGCCAAGGTGATGGCCGAATGATCGTGGGTCCTGAGTCCTTCGACGACGCCGGCGTCGTCGAGCTCCGGGGGGTGGAGGGTCTGCCCGCGGACACGAACCTCGCGCTCGTGCAGACGGTCGACTACTTCCCGCCCGTCGTCGACGACCCGTACTTCTACGGCGCGATCGCGGCCGCGAATTCGCTCTCCGACGTCTATGCGATGGGGGGCCGACCGTTCACGGCGCTCAATTTGGCCGGCATTCCGCCGGACTTCTCGCCGGAGTGGACTGCCGAGATCTTCCGCGGCGGCTTCGAGAAGTGTCGCGAGGCCGGTGCCATGGTCGTCGGCGGCCACACGATCCAGAGTGCCGAGGCGCTGTTCGGTTTCGCGATCACGGGCTTCGTCGACCGACGTGCGGTCTCGGCGAACAGCGGCGCTCGAGTCGGAGACGTGCTCTACCTCACGAAGCGCCTCGGCACCGGTGCGCTCACGACGGCGGGCAAGCAGGCGAAGATCGCGTGGAAGGATCTCCTGCCCGCGGCGCAGCAGATGGCCGAGCTCAACGATCGTGGCGCCCTCGCGATGAACGCGGCGCGCGCGCACGCGGCGACGGACATCACGGGCTTTGGACTCGCGGGTCATGCGCGCAACGTGGCACGTGGCTCGAAAGTGACCCTCGCGATCGAGCTCGCGAGCGTGCCGCTCTTGGAGCGCGCTCTCGACTTCGCGCGCGCCGGCGTGATGTCGGGCGGCTCGAAGAAGAACCGCGCGGCGCTCGAGGACGTCGTGTCGATTCGCTCCGGGATCGATCCCGCGCTCGTGGCACTCGGCTTCGAGGCCGAGACTTCGGGCGGGCTCCTCATCACGATTCCGGCAGCGCGCGCGCAACAACTCGAGGCCGAGCTCCGCGCGCGCGACGTGCTCGTCGCGCGCATCGGTGAAGTTCGACCGAGCGGCGCCGTCCTCGTCGCATTCGAGTAGGGGACGGCGCGGCTTGGCCACACGCGCCCCTTTCGTCTTGGGCGCGCGCGGCGCACCGCTCGAAGCCCCCGAGAACACGCGCGCGGGCTACGCGACTGCGCTCGCGCTCGGCCTCGACGGTGTGGCGGCGGACGTCCGGTCGTGCGCGAGCGGCGAGATGGTCGTTCATGCCGACGCGAGCCTCGAGCGCACGACGAACGGTCAGGGGATCCTCGCCGAGAAACGTTGGACGGAGCTCGCGGACCTCGACGCCGGTGCCAGCTTCCACGCGCGATTCCGCGGCGAAAAACTACTCCTCCTCGAAGAACTGTTCGAGCTGGCCGACCTGCACGGTCCGGCCTCGAACCTGCTCGTGCGTCTCCACGGCGCGCACTCCGTCACGCGCTTCTCCGAGCTCGCACGCGAGCTCGCGCCGCGCGTTGCGCTGCGCGTCGCGCTGGACGAACGCGCCGACGTGCTCGCGGCGCGGGATGCTGGTCTGTCGGTCATGGCGATCGCGCGCGAGCTCGACGAACGCCTGCTCGAACGCGTGCGCGAGGATGGGCTCGCCGCGTTGGCGTCACCCGTCGCAGCGTGGGGCGCCGAGATCGCCGGCCTGGACTGGCCGCTCGAACGTTGGGCTCTCGATGTCGATCTGCCCGACGATCTCTTGCGTGCGCACCGCGTCGGCCTGCATGCGTTCACGACGCGTGAGCCGCGGCGCGCGCTGGCTGCGCGGCGACTCTTCGAACTCGTGCCCGATCACGCCGGCGCGTGGCCGGTCGAAGTGGAGCCGCTCGAAATCGCGCCCGAGCCCGGAAGCGTGCTCGTTGGTGACTGGAGCGGTTCGTGGACGGTCGTCGCGCGCATCGCGAACCCGTTTGCTTTCAGCGTGCGTGTGCAAGCCGGATTCCTCGTGCGTCGCGGCGTTTTCGACGTCACGGGCCTTCCGCGCGCGTTCGAGCTCGCGCCCGGCGCGAGCGAACGAGTCGAGTTCGAGCTGTCCGGCGGCGCGCGTCGTCCCGGCGGTGATCCGCTCCTCGTCGCGCGTTGCGCTTGGCGCAAAGGCCCGGGTCGGCCGGCTGGAGAGATCGATTTCGAAGCGCCGATCGCACGCGTGCGCACCGCCGTCGCCGACGCGATACCGCGACGCGCGTTCCTCTTGCGCGACGGGCCGAAGGAGAACGCGGCGACGCTCGTGCTGCGCCGACGCGCGCGCCATCTCGTCGTGGCACTCGAATCGCCGGGCCCGTTGAGCGATCCGCGCGTCGTGGTGCGCCTCGACGGCCAAGTGTTTCGCGGCGCACGTGGCGTGCGCGTGCAGTTGCCAGCCGATTTCGACGCGCGTGAGCACGGTTTGCCGTTCACGTGCGGCCTCGAAGCATTCCACGACGGCGAACGCGTCGTGCGCGCGTGGGCCGGTGGCCTGAGCGACGAAGCCGACGCCGGCGCACCCGGCGTGCTCCTCTCGCACGCCCGCGCGTGAGGACGCGACGGGCGTGAGCGCCACCATCGAGCGCGGCCGCGGTCACGGCGGAGTGAACGCAACCGGCCGACGAGTCGAGCCGATCAGGACTTCCGCCGCGACGAGTACGTCATCACGAGCACTTCACGGCCGCCGATCGTGTCGTACATCTCGTGCTCCATCGCGCCGTCAACCTTCTTCCAGCTCTTCATCCGGTACGGCCGCGTTCCAGCGATGTCCTTCATCGTGCCCGTCATGTTCGTCGCGCCCTCGGCGCCTTGCGTGCCGCGCGCCTCGACCCACCATGTCGAGCTCGTGTCCATCCACAGCGAGGTGTACTCCTTCGTGGAGTTGTCGAAGCCGAGGAACAAGAGACCTTGCATCGGCATGCCCATCATCTCCATGGCGTGCTCCTCCATGAGGTAGCGACCGCCGAGGACGGGCTTCGAAGAGACGACGCCCTGCGCCGTGGTCCAGTCCGCATCCGAGCTCATGCGGTACTTGTAGTCCACCGCCCACGTGCCGGCCCGCGCCATGAGGTCCGCGTGCGGGGCGCCCGGAGTGGCCATTTCACTCGTCCGGGCCAGGGCTTCCGATTCGCTCAGCGCTGGCGTCGGATGTCGCACGACTTCGGTCGCGCCGCCGGGCTCGTGAGTCGTGGAGGTGCAGGAGGGGAGCGCGGCGAAGAACAGGCTGGGAAGTGCGGCGACGGCGGAGGATCGGATCGTCATGGTCATCCTGGGGAGGGGCTGGGCGCGCAAGCGCTCGCTCGTGAGCACGGAGCATCACGATCGGCGCATCTCCCTTGCAAGCACGGGCGAGGCGGTTTGGAATGCGCGGCCCCACGTGGGAGCGGATCGGTGCTGGTGTGCCGCCCGGCCTTCAAAGCCGGTTGGGCTTCGTGAACAGCGGGGCCGGTGGGTTCGATTCCCATGCGCTCCCGCCAGCTCCACGCTCTCGCGAGAGATTAGTCGGACGCGCGTGCGTGCCGGAAAAGCGCGCCTGCAATCTGCGCCTGCAATCTGCGCCTGCAATCTGCGACGGAAATCTGCGCCTGAAATGCGCGCGAGCGCGTCCGGTAGCAACCGGGCGCGCTCGGACGACTCGAACGTGGATCGCGTGCTACAGGAAGCGCAGCACGAACGCGCCCGCCGAGATCTTCTGGATCGCCCACAAGGCGCGGACGTGCACGGTCGGATTGCCGCCGCACAGGAGGCACTCGTTCGGATCCGGATCGGAAACGTCGACGACGTGCGTGTGCGCGACACACGGTGCCGATTCGGTCGAGCGCGCGCCGAGCCCCGCGGAAAGGGTGACGACGGCGACGAGAGCGGACAGCGCGATGAGTTTCTTCATGATCATTTCTCCGCCATCAGCGTAGGCAGCGATCGCCGGCCCGGCAAGCGCTGACTCCGCCGCGACCCGTTCGATCTCCGTTTCGACCTCCGGGTCCGATGGATGGAGCGAATCCGGACCGGATCGCGTTCGCGCCCTCGAACCCCCTAGACTGCCGCCCCCGTGATCGACTCGATCCTGTCCGTGGCTCGCCGATTCCTCGCCGCCATCCGTCTGGGCACTCACCCCGGTCGGCCGGTCCTCACTCACTGCCCGCGGGCCGCATTGGCCTTCGTGGCCCTCGGGCTCGCCCTCGTCCTCGCGCCGGCCTGTGGCGGATCCGCCGCCTCGGAGACCCCGGCCGGCCCGCGCGTGACCCACGTTCGACTCCACGGCCCGATCGATGTCGGCGCGCTGGCCTTGATCTCCCGCGGCGTCCGCGCGGCGAAGCAATCCGGGTCGAGCGCGTTGCTGCTCGAGATCGACACGCCCGGCGGCAGCATCGAGGTCATGTGGGACCTGCAGAAGCAGCTCCTCGCGGCGGAGGAGGACGGGCTCGAGCTCGCGTGCTGGATCCACGATCACGCCGCTTCCGCGGGTGCCTTGATCGCGTTGACCGCGAAGTCCGTCTACATGACGCCGTCGGGAACCGTCGGATCGGCGTACCCGATCGTCGAGGGCGCCGAGGGCATGATCTCCCTCCCGACGGACGACGGCGTGCGCGAGAAGCAGCTGTCGTTCCTGCGTTCACAGTTCGCGTCCATGGCGGAGCGTCGTGGACGACCGCCCGCCTTGGCGATGGCGATGGTCGATCCGGCCGTCGAGGTGCGTCAGGTGCGCGTCGACAACGAGCTGCGACTCTTCGACGGCGACCAATGGGACGACCTGCGCGAGTCAGGGCGCGAGTACGAACTCGTCGCGACCATCAGCAGCGCGGGGAAGCTCTTGAACTTGACCGCGAAGCAAGCGGTCGAGTTGCGCTTCGCCGACGGCATCGCGGAGAACTTGGACCAAGTGCTCGAACGCATCGGGTACGCGCCGGGTGACGCCTCGATCGTCGTGGAGCGCTCGTCGGGCGAACGTACCGTCGTGTGGCTCGAACGCTTGACGCCGCTGCTCATCCTGGCGGCGATCGTGCTCGGATACCTCGAGTTCAAACTGCCGGGATTCGGGTTGCCGGGCATCCTGTCCGCAGCGTGCATCCTCGCCGTCGTCGGCGGCAAGTACCTCGCCGGCCTGGCCGAAGTGCCGCACATCGTCGCGGTCGCGATCGGTCTCGTACTCATCGTCCTCGAGCTCCTCGCGTTCCCGGGCACGCTGTGGCTGGGCATCAGCGGCGGCGTTCTCGTCGCGGGCGGACTCATCGCTGCGAGCGTCGGACCGGGCTTCACGCTCGCGGACCCGATCGTCGGCGAACGACTCCTGGACACGGGTATCGAGTACGCGCTCGCGGCGGTCCTCGCGATCGTCGTCGCGATGGTGCTGTCACGCTGGTTGCCGAAGACGCCGATCCTGCGGCGCGTGGTGCTGGCGCCGGATCCGACCGGATCGTTCGCGGGCGCGATGCCCGAAACGGTCGAACTGCCGGCGCTCGGCGCGCTCGGCGTCGCGCTCACCGACTTGCGACCGGTGGGCAAGGTCGCGATGGACGGCGACACCGGCGTCGAATTCGAAGCGCGGTCCGCTGGTGCCTTCCTCCTCGCCGGATCGCGCTTGCGCGTCCTCGAGGTCGGCAGCGGTCGACTCGTCGTCGAAGGTCTTTCGGAGAACGCGTCGTGAGCTGGCCCATCGTCCTCTTCGTCCTCGGCCTCGTCCTGATCGTGCTCGAGTTCCTGATCCCGAGCCTCGGCGCACTCGGCGCCGCCGCCGCGATCAGCTTGATCGGCTCGGTCGCGTGGGCCTTCTCGATCGACACGGCGTACGGTGTCAACCTGCTCGTTGCCAGCGCGATCGGCGTCCCGATCGCGATCCTCCTCGGCATGAAGCTCTTGCCGAAGGGACCGCTCGGCAAGGTCCTCGTGAACCCCGGCGCGACGTTCACGGAGACGGGCGCCGTCGATCCGCGCGACCTCGGGATGCTCGGGCAAGAGGGCGTCGTCGATTCGCTCCTGCGTCCCGCCGGCGTCGCGATTTTCGCGGGTCGTCGCGTCGACGTCGTCAGCCGCGGCGAAGCCATCGAAGCCGGATCGCGCATTCGCGTCATCGAAGTCGCGGGCAATCGCGTGGTCGTCGCTCAAGTCCAAGAATCACCCTCTCGAGCCGCGCCATGAGGTGCGGTCCTCTTCACCGACCGTGATGCGCGGCCGTCGTCGACGGCTGTAACGCGCGGTCGTCCCCACCGATTCGATCTCGAACCATGAACGCAACCTCCCTCCTCGCGGTCGCCCTGCAGCTCCGTCCCGCCTCCCAAGCGGCGCAAGATTCCGAGTTCCCCGTGTGGAAGATCGGCATGTTCCTCGTGCTCGGTCTCTTCCTCATCATCTTCCTGGTGATCGTGTTGCGCTACGCGAACCTGTGGGTGCGCTCGGTCACGACGAACGCCGGCATCGGGCCTTTCGACATGTTCGCGATGAGCCTCAGGAAGGTCAGCCCGTCGGCGATCCTCGACGCGAAGATCATGCTCGTGCAGGCGCGCATCGAAGGCATCACGACGCGCGACATCGAAGCGCACTTCCTGGCCGGCGGCCGCGTGCAGCGCGTCGTACAGGCCCTGATCTCGGCGAACCGCGCCGGCATCGAACTCGACTTCCGCACGGCGTCGGGCATCGACCTCGCCGGACGCGACGTGCTCGAGGCCGTGAAAGCCAGCGTCACGCCCAAGGTCATCGACTGCCCGAATCCCGCGTCAGGTAAGACCGAGATCGCCGCCGTCGCGAAGGACGGCATCCAAGTGCTCGCGAAAGCGCGCGTCACGGTGCGCACGAACATCAAGCGCCTCGTCGGCGGCGCCGGCGAAGAGACGATCATCGCTCGCGTCGGCGAAGGCATCGTGTCGACGATCGGTTCGAAGGCGTCGCACAAGGACGTGCTCGAGAACCCCGACTCGATCTCGAAGAACGTGCTCGCGAAGGGCCTCGACGCCGGCACCGCGTTCGAGATCGTGTCGATCGACATCGCCGACGTGGACATCGGCGTGAACATCGGGGCGCGACTCCAAGCCGACCAAGCCGAAGCCGACAAGCGCGTCGCGCAAGCGCGCGCCGAGCAGCGCCGCGCGATGGCCGTCGCAGCCGAGCAGGAGTTCAAGGCGTTGGTGCAGGAGAACCGCGCCAAGGTCGTCCTCGCGGAGGCCGAGATCCCCATGGCGATCGCCGCGGCGTTGAAGAGCGGCAACCTGGGCGTCATGGATCTCTACCGCATGCGCAACATCGAGAGCGACACGCGGATGCGCGCGGCGATCTCCGGTCCGGGTGACGCGGCGAATCAGGAAGGCTGAGGGAGGACCCGACGTGAGCGACGCCATGACGACGCTGGCACTTCTCGCCGAGGAATCGGTTCCCGGCTGGATCATCAAAGCGGTTCTGATCTTCATGTTCATCGGTCTGCCGATCCTGCGCGGGATCAAGGAGACCTTGGCGAAGAAGAAGGAACTGACGGAGCAGCGCCGTCAGGCGCGAGACCAGGGAGGCCTTCCCGCCAGCGAGGTCGAGGACCTCGGCGAAGCGAGGCGTCGCTTCGAAGCTCTCTTGCGTGGCGAAGAGCCGCCCGCTCGCACCGCGACGGTCGCTCCGCCGCCGCCGATGCCACGACACATCGAGGCCGAAGCGACACCGCCGACACAGCTCGCCGGTCGATTGTCGGATCTCTCGGAAGCGCCCAGTGAGGACGACGCCGAGGGCGCAGCGACCGAAGAGACCGCGGATGCCGAGCATTTCGTCGTCGATGAGGAGACGAGTGCGCGCGAGGAGCTCGATCGTCGATTGCGCAATGAACGCGCGTCGCGGACCGAGTTCCTGAAACGCGAACGCGAGAGCGGGGCCGGCCGGCGTTTGAACGTCGCGGCGGATGAGATGACGTCGCTCGGCGCGCCGACGGCAGCCGCGACGATTCAGAGGGCCCAACGTCCCGAAGTGATCTTCACGGCGTTGGCCGACGCGAAGTCGCGTCGCGCAGCGCTGCGGCGCGCGATCATCGCGTCCGAAGTCCTCGGTGCGCCGGCTGCGTTGCGCGGACCCGATGCAGGGCCGGCGGGCTTGCGGCAATCGGCATGAGCGCGCCGAGAGGGAAGAGTTCGCGCTCGACACGCGGGGCGAAATCGAGCTCAGCACGCGTTGCGCCAGCGCGTGTGGAGCCACGCGCTCCGAAGAAGGCGACGGCTCTCCGCGCCGCGAGCACTCCCGGGGCGAAGCCACGCAGCACGACGGAGACAGCGCATTGGCTGCTCAAGTCGGAGCCCACGTCGTTCGCGTTCGACGACCTGTGGTCCGCACCGAAGCGCACGACGGGCTGGAGCGGCGTCCGCAACCACCAAGCGAAGCTCTTCCTGCGCGACGTCATGCGCGTGGGGGACCTCGTGCTCTTCTACCACTCGAGTGCCGAACCCAAGGGCGTGGCCGGGATCGCGCGCATCGCGAGCGCCGCGCGTCCCGACGCGACGCAGTTCGATCCCGCGGACGATCACTTCGACGCGAAGAGCACGCGCGCGCAGCCGACGTGGTGGGAGGTCGAGGTCGAGGCGGTGGCGCGCTGCACGCGCTTCGTGACCCTGGCCGAGATCCGCGCGAACCCCGAGCTGGCCGGGATGGCGCTCCTCCAACGCGGTCAACGCCTGTCCATCCAACCGGTGAAAGCGTCCGACTTCGCGCGCGTCCTGGACCTCGCCGGATTGCGTCCTCGCGATCTCGCGCGTTGACACAAGACAGCCCGGAGGCGATGTTTACGCCTCCCGGGCCCAGCGGTCCGGACCCCTGCACCGGGCCGGACTTCCAGCCCCGTGCTTGATCGCCGAGCCCTCGAAGGGCTATCCAAGCCCTTTCCGAACCCCTCCGGGCACGCCCCTGCGCGGCCCACAGCACCCGAGAAGACCAGGACGATGAGCCAGAACTACGAGAACCTCGTCAAGGCCGTGAACGACGCTCGGCCGGACGTGGAGAAGGCCGAAGCCGGCAACAAGGCCGCGACCTCCCGCGTGCGCAAGGCGATGATGGACATCAAGAACATCGCTCAGGACATCCGCAAGGAGATGCTCGAGGTCCGCGATGCGGGCGGTCCGAACGCCGCCGGTGGAGCGAAGCCGGCGCCGACGCCGGCGCCGACGCCGCCCAAGCCGCCGATGGGACGCTGATCGCGGGGCTCACGCCCCCGGTTCCAGCAACCCTCGCGGTTCCACGAGTCGCTCCGCGCGGACTCGCCCAGTTCCGACGTGCGCTGCGCCGAGACGCATCGCGCCCGGCCCAGACGCCCCGCTCCCAGCGGGGCGTCGGCGTTCGGGGCCGACTCCACGGCGTGAGTCGCCTCGAGACCGTGTCGACTCCCGCCCGTGTCGCGCCACACCGTGTCGCGCCACACCGTGTCGCGCCACACCGTGTCGCGCCACACCGTGTCGCGCCACACCGTGTCGCGCCACACCGTGCCGCCTGCACACCGTGCCGCCTGCACACCGTGCCGCCCACACACGGTGTCGCCTGCACACGGTGTCGCCTGCACACCGCGTCGCCTCCACCTTGTGTCCCCTCCGCATTGTGAGCCGCCTGAGGCCGGGACGGTTGCGCCCTAGGCTTCCGGGCCGTGGGATGTCGGCATGATGCGCCGCCCGCTCGCACTCCTCGTCCTGCTCGCCGCTCTCGTCCTCGCACCGATCAGTATCGCGCTTTGCGCCGAGGACGCGCCGCCCGTTTCGTCGCGCACCGTGATCCTCGTGCGGCACGGCGAGAAGGAGTCGTCGCCCAAGGATCCGCAGGATCCGTCGCTGTCCGAGGTCGGCGCGGCGCGTGCGCAGGACCTCGCGCGGGTACTCGGCTCGGCGGGTGCGACGAAGCTCTTCACGAGCGAGCTGAAGCGGACTCAGGAGACCCTCGTGCCGCTCACGATGGTGCTCGGCATCACCAGCGAACCACTGCCGGCCGCGAAGTCGGAGCTCGTCGTCGCCGCCCTCGACTCCCTCGGTCCAGGATCCATCGCCGTCGTGTGTGGGCATTCGAACACGGTGCCGCGCGTGGCGGAATTGCTCGGCGTGACGCTCGCCGGAACGATCGTCGATCGCGGCGTCACCATGCTCCCGGATGACGCCTACGATCGCCTCTTCGTGATCACCCGACCCGCGATCGGACCTGCGTCGTGCCTCGAGTTGCGCTACGGCGTGCCGTCGCCAGCGACGGTCAGCTCGGGCAAGTGACGCGCGACGAAACCGGCTTCCCGCGCAGCGTGTGACAGGACGCGCAACGCATTCGTCCCGACTGGTCCTAGATCGCGCGTCCATTCGTTCACGTACAGATCGACGTGCGCGCGGATCACCGCTTCGTCGAGTTCGCGCGCGTGCCGACGCATGGTGGCGAGCGCTGCATCCGGTTCGGCGCGAGCGAGGTCGAGGCTCGCGCGGATCGCGGCCTCGAGTTCGACGATGACCGACCCACCGAGGCTCTTCTGCGCCACGATTCCGCCCAGCGGCAACGGTACGTGCATCCGCGACTCCCAGGTCGCGCCCAAGTCCTCGACGAGCGTCAAGCCATGACTCGCGTACGTGAAGCGTCCTTCGTGGATGCACACGCCGTAGTCGGCCTCGCCGCGTTCGAGCGTGCCGAGGATTTCCGAGAAGACGACGTGCTCGACGCGGCCGACGTCTCCGTGGAAGAGCCGGTAGAGGAGGTGTGCCGTCGTGTGCTCTCCCGGACACAGCACGCGGATATCGCCAGAACCAACGTTCAGCGCTGGTGCGCCGCGCCGCGCGAGCAAGAGCGGCCCGACGCCGAATCCGAGAGCCGAACCGGCGTGCAGCACCACGCTCGTGTCGCCCCACGCGAGTGCGGCGGCGAAGCTCACCTTCGCTGCGTCGTAACGTCCGGCTGCGAAGCCGTCGTTCAAGGCTTGGATGTCGTGCAGTTCGAGTGCGATTTCGAATCCACGCGGACGCACGGCTCCCGTGAGCAATCCGTGGAACGCGAACGTGTCGTTCGGGCAGGGCGAGATGCCGAGACGCACGCGGCGCTCGTTCACTTCGGGTCGTCTCCACGTCGCAGCAGATCGAGCGCGCACAAACGCGCGGCCGCGAGTGCCGCCGGGATGCGCCAATGCGCTGGATTGCGATTTCCCACGACGTTCGACACGCCCCGTACGACGTGACACGGGACGCCGGCGAGAGCGCACGCGAACGCGACCGCGAAGCCCTCCATGTCCTCCGCCAACGCCTCGGGAAAACGCTCGCGACGCAGGGCCGCTTGTTCCGGTGAGGCGGACGCCGCGCACGTCGACAGGAGGAGTGCCGTGCGCGCGGGATCGCGCAGGCGCTCGGGGTCGCGCACGCGGCTCGCGGCGAGCACGATCCGATCGTGGATCGCCTCCGCGCTCGCGCTGCCCGGCCACTGAGGAAATCCCAGCGCCGCAGGGCCGGCCAGACTTCGGCCCTCGCCGGCGCCGATCCCTTCGACCGCGACCGCATCGAACTCCAACGCGCGGCCGATGGGCAGGAGCTCGGGGTCGAACGTCCCCGCGATGCCCACGAGGACGACGCGCGACGGCCGCAACGTCGCGACCAACTCCGCGGTGCGCGCTGCCGCCGCGATCGGGCCGAACCCGCACAACGTGACGATGCCCAGGCCGGCGTCGAAACCGCCGTGGTCTTCGAGGCGGCGCTCTTCGACGGCAGTGGGTACGAGGATCAGCGTGGGGGAGCCGGGGGACGGGGACATGGTCGCGGAGTCTGGTGCGGCGCGGGACGCGTCGCAACGGAGAAGAGAGCGCGTGGGTCCGCACTGGAACCGCGCCACGGCTCGGAGATGCGCGTGTGCGGCTTCGGCATGGTCGGTTCGCCGGATTCGCGTGCTTGCGTGCCGACCCTGATCCGCGGTTGACGTGAGCGATCGATCGTTAGAGGCAGAGTCCCTTCTCGCGACCCCCTGGGCCGCGGGGCGGGTACTCTCCAACCCTCGGACCAAGGCTCTCTCGAACCACCATGCACATCTCCACGACCCTCCTCGCTCTCGCGGCGCTCACTGCGACGACGCCCGCGCAGGACAGCGTCTCACTCCTGAACGCACTTCCCGGCGACGCGGTCGACTCACGCGCCGCCGCGGAGCAGATCAACGACTACGTGGTCGACCTGACCGCGTTCAAGTCGAGCTCCGGCCGCACGTTCGCGCTCGCACCCATCGCCAAGGCAAGTCAGCAGCGCAACGTCGCGCCGGTCTTCTTCAACGGCCAGTTCGGCGCACAGGCGTTGTCGCGTCGAGTCGCTTCGAACGTGCCGTTCCTGCGCGCGCAGTACGCCAACTGGAACGCGCCGGGTCTCGGCGTGAACGGTGATCCGACGCGGAACGGCGTGCCCGGATCGATCGCGCCCCCGGCAGGGACCGGCTTCCAATTCGGTTTCGCAGCGAGCGAGTTCTCGGACGGCGATCCGACCGGCACCTCGCTCGGTGCGATCACGGGCGGCGTCGCCAACTTCGCGGCGAACCGTCCGTCGCGGCTCTACGTCTCGCGTGTCGTCGCGGGGACGAACGGCGCGACCGACGGGTGCAACACGGCGCAGTTCGGCATGGGTGCCGTCGACGAGGACGGCGCGGTCCACTTCCGCGCCGACAACTTCGGCACGTTCAGCTGCGATGGATTCTCGACGGTCCTCGGCAACAATCTCTTCCGCGTCGACATGGCCGCCCGGGCCGCGGCGCTCAACGTGATTTCGGGCAGTTTTCCGCTCGGTTTCGATGCGACGACGCGGCTCCTCGCCGGATCGGCGACCCCGCACAACGTGCCGAATGCGGTGCCGCGCTCGGTCGCGGGCCGACCGATCCTGATCGGGTCGAACTTCGCGATCCAGTACGTCTTCGAGTCGGTCGCCGGAGTGGCGGTCGCGGGCGGAGCTGGTGTGCACTTGCCGGGTTTCGCGGACCATCGCGGCAGCGTCGGCTACACGTCGAACGTGTTCCCGAATCTCTTCCCGGGCGCTCCGAACGGCACGGCCGGGATCCTCGCGGGTGCTGCGGGTCAGTCGGGCTTGCGCGACGGGTTGGCGATCTTCGGCGTGGGCGCGAACGGGGCTTCGGTCTCGCCGATCGCGCGCTCACTGCCGGCGCCGGCCGCGGGACTCGATCCCGAACACCCGTTGTGGGCACCGACCGCAGCGCAGCAGTTCGACCACTACTTCAGTCAGACCGCGTTCCGCGGCGGCTCCTCCCAGGTGGCGCTCGGAACCGATCAAGCGGGCAACCTCGTCGCAGCGGGCACCGTGTACTACGGCTTCACCTCGCCGTCGCAGATCTCGGCCCCGTTCGACAATCCGCGCAACTACATCGCAGTCGCGCGCATCGATCCGCTCACGGGGAGCACGACCTGGCGCGCCGCGGCCTGGACCGATGCCACGAGCGGCAAGTCGATCCTCCAGAACGGCACCACGGTGATCGGTAATTTGCGACCCTTCTCGACGGGCCGTGGCCCGTGTCTCTCCGCACCGATGATCGATTCCGTCGGGAACGTGTGGTTCCTCGGATCCTTCCAACGCTCGTCGAGCCCGGGCGCGGTGTCGGTGGGCCTCTTCCGCGCGACTTGGCGCGTGGCCACGCAGAGCTACGTCCTGGAGCTCGTGCTCGCGCAAGGCGACATCCATCGCGGATCGAACTCGACGCGCGACTACACGATCGATTTCCTGACCTTGAACGACATCGACTCGATCTCGTCGGGCTCGGCGTGGTCGGGCAACATCGCTGAAGTCGCGGATCGCAACACTCCCATCGCGGGTCTCGCCACCGACGACGCACGGACGCTGGGCGGGATCTTGATCTCGGCCTCGATCCTCTACGACAATAACGACGACGGGTTGTTCGAGCGATCCACGGGGACGGGCGGCCTCCCGGGCAGTCCGGACGAGGACTACAGCGTGCTGCTCTACGTCGCAGCCTCGAACGATTGCGACGCGGACGGCATCCCCGACGATCGTGAGATCGCCGAGGGCACGACCGCGGACGTGAACGGCAACGGGATCGCGGACGCGTGCGAGGGCTTCGCCGGCCTGCTCTATTGCTTCGGTGACGGTACGGGCACGGGTTGCCCGTGCGGCAACGTGTCGGCGCCTGGAGCTCAAGCCGGGTGCCTCCACTCACTCGGCAGCGGCGGGCGTATTCGCGCGAGCGGGAAGGCGAGCCTCGGCAGCGACAGCATCGTCCTCGCGGGCTCGTCGATGCCGAGCAGCTCCGCGCTCTACTTCCAAGGCACAGGACAGCAAACCGGCGGACTCGGGTCCGTGTTCGGCGACGGTCTGCGCTGTGCCAGTGGCACCATCGTGCGTCTCGGGACGAAGACGAACGTCGCGGGTACGAGTCAGTATCCGGTCGGCGCCGACCTGCCCGTCGCAACGAAGGGCGGCGTCACCATTCCGGGGACGCGCAACTATCAGATCTGGTATCGCAATGCGGCGGCGTTCTGCACGAGCTCGACGTTCAACCTGACGAACGGCGTGCAACTCACCTGGAGTCTGTGAGGCTGGTCCGAGGGCGCGTGAGGTCCTTCAGCCTCCGCGCTCTCGAGTGGGGTGAGCCGGAAGTACGCAGCCAAGGTCGGGCCGCCCGCGTCTCCCTGGCGTCGTTGCGCCTCCTCCGAGGGATGCAGCGAACCCGCGTCGTCGCTGCGCCTTGCCAGGCAGGCGCACTCAGCCTGAGTTATGCCGCGAACTTGGAATCACCCCCACTAGGTCACCGGAACTCCGTCGCTTCGCTACGGGCGGGTCGGGGAAGGATCACAGGCACCGAGGGGCCGCGATGCCATCGAGCTCGCGGCCCTCTTGCGTCCGGAGCGCCGTTGCGCGAAGTGAGGCGGGGCGACGCGACGCGAGGCGAGACGCGACGCGAGACGCGACGCGAGGCGAGACGCGACGCGAGGCGAGACGCGGCGCGAGGCGCGGCGAGGCGCGAGGCGCGGCGAGGCGCGAGGCGCGGCGAGGCGCGAGGCGAGGCGCGAGGCGCGAGGCGCGGCGAGGCGCGAGGCGAGGCGCGAGGCGCGAGGCGCGGCGAGGCGCGAGGCGAGGCGCGAGGCGAGGCGCGAGGCGCGGCGAGGCGCGAGGCGAGGCGCGAGGCGCGGCGAGGCGCGAGGCGAGGCGCGAGGCGCGAGGCGAGGCGCGAGGCGAGTGCTTCGCTGGTTCCGCGTGGCCCAGGCTCGTCGAGCCAAACGACGGGGGCGACCGGCTTGCGCCGGTCGCCCCCGAGGAACTCGCCCGAGCTCCCTGAATGCTAGTGCTGAGCGGCGGCGCGGAACACTCCGCGCCACCGCTCGTTTCGATCACGGACCTTCTTCGAAGATGTCGTTCGGGAAGAGGTCGCCGTTCGTCTGCGTGCACAGTTCCCACGGCAGGTCGCACACCACGTAGACGCCGAACTGCTCGAAGAGGACTGCGTAGATCGCCGGATCGTTGATGACATCCGCGTCCGAGAAGGCGATCTGGCCGTCGAGCTTGATCCAGCCCGATTCCTTGTCGTTCGCGCCGATGATCTCGTCCGGAGCGTCACCGAAGTTCTCCAGCGAGGTCTCGAGGAACCCGCCGCTGATATCCGCAAGGCGCGGGTCGTCCCAGCACCGGAACAGGTACTGCGAGGAGAACTGAACCTCGTTGTCGTTGTAGCCGAGGATGTAGACGACCGTGTCGAACTGCGATCCGCCGGAGAGGCCGACGAGCACGAGACGGCTGCGGAACAGGCTGCCCGGACCGCCCTTGTTTTGACCGTCGCCCTCTTCTTGCTGACCGAGGAAGCGCGGGATCAGGATCTCGTCGGGGGCTTCGCTGTACTCGATGCCATCGAGGTCGCGGATGCCGTCGCCGTCGTCGTCCGTCGTCGAGCCCTGGCGGCCGATCCCGAGGAAGGGACGAGCGTTGAGAGCATCGCGCGCAGGGTCGTCGACGAAGCTGTTTCCGCCGGCGAACATCGCCTGGCCGATGAGGTGGTTCCACACGATCGCCTGGCCCGTCTGCGGATCCTTGGCGAACACGTACAAGAATCCACGCTCGTGGTTCGGGTTGTCGAAGCTCGTGAGGATCGAGATCGTGTCGCACGGCGTCAGACGACGCGTCGTGTTCGTTTCGAGGCAGGGGAGCACCGTGCCGCCCGGGCCGTACTTGCCGATGTAGACGTACTCGACGTCGACCGTGCCCGCGAACAAGTTGCCCGGCCCTTGAGCGAAGTCACAGTTCGTGTTCGTGACCGTCACGAGCGTGACGCGGTTCGGACGGTTGTCGAAGCGCGGGAAGAGCAGGAGGCTGCCCGGCACGTCGCGCGCGCCCTGAATGCACTCCACCACCGGCGGCGTGAAGTTGTAGGTCACGATGACGCTCGCACTGGCTCGCAGTTCGACGAGGAACGCTTCGTTCCCCGTTTGGCCCGTGAAGAACGATGAGCCCGAGGCCGCGACGGGGAACGTCACGGTGCCGGCACCCTGGAAGTCGGCCAGCGCCAGGAGGGCGTCCGGCGGAACGTTGATCGTCTGCGACTCGGTGTCCGACAGGATCGGCGAGAAGAACCCCGACGTGCCGCCGAAGTCGATCACGCCGTCGAAGGGCTGGAGCGGCGGCGGGGTGAATGGGTTGGACGGGATCAGGCTGAGCAGCGGCGCGCCACCCGGAGTCTGGTAGTTGAGCGTCGCCGACAGCGTCGCCGAGATCGTCTGCGGGTTCGGCGAGTTGTTCTCGGCGCCGATACGACCTTCGATGAGCGCGTCGAAGCGCACGGACACGGAGTTCAACATTCCGAGCGCGGCGTTGAACTTCGGGACGGTCAGCGAGTCCGTCCAGTTCGTCGTCTGCAGGGGGACCGTATCGGTGAATTGGACTTGGTTGGCAAAAGCCACCGTCCCGAGCAGGGAGGCAGCGCCCGCGAGGAGCGAGCGGCGCATAGGGGATTGGTTGTGCATGGGCGAGTCCCGGTTGTCGTGTCGTGGAGCGGCCGAATCCGGTCGGCGCGAGGGCCGTTCCGATCGGGGAGTAGAAACACCTTCCGCGAGGAAGTGTTTTCGCAGTCTCGCCGCCAGGCGAAGGGCCGTCAATGCCTGCGACGGAAAAAAGGGATTCCTAGTTTCATTCCGCAGACTGCTGCCCGTATCCAGCCAACCTGGATCGCCGCCCGCGGTGGCCGCAGGCGGTTCCACGGCGCATACTTCTCTCCACCGAACCGCCCTCCTTCGAGCCGCTCCGCACGGCCGGAATCGTCCATCCATGCGCGCTCAACTCGCCCTTTCCAGCCTCGTCCTCGCGTTCCTCGTCCTGGGCTGCGAGCCCAAGGAATCCTCTCCTCCGCCGTCCGGCAGCCGCTGGAGCGAGGTGGAGCGTTTGGTGAAGTCCAAGGACTACCCCGCGGCCTACGCAGTTCTCGAAGCCCAGATCGTTCCGGGACGGACAGACCCCGACTTGGTCGTGCGCCTGGCCGAAGTCCGTCGCCTGCAGGGGGACCCGATCAAGGCGATTCTGATCCTGCGCGCGGCCGTGGATACGGATCCGGCGCCCCAGTCCCTGTTCGCACCGTTGGCGAGCCTGTACCTGCAGGTGGCCCAAACGAGCCAGGCGCGCGAGGTCCTCGAAAAAGCGCGCGCGGCGGGATACCGCTCCGTCGAACTCGCGCTTCTCTACGGAGAGGCTCTCGGCCGGGACGGAGAATTCGAGCCGGCTCTGCGGGCCTTCGACGAAGCCCTCGAGGTGGGCGCCAAGCCGTCGACGGTCCAATACAACCGCGCGCTCGTGCTGGGCGAGCTGAAGCGTCACGACGAAGCGATCCAGACTCTCGAGGAGGTCGTGAAGTCGGAGCCCAAGTGGGCCGCGGGCAAACGCGAACTCGCGCGCGCGATCCTCGACAGCGTTCCGAAGGATCGCGCTACGGTCGAGCGTGCGCTCGACATCTTGATCGAGGTCAAGGACGAACTGCCCGAGGATTGGCGCCTGCACGAGTCCGTGGGGGACGCTTGGTTGCTGCTCGGCGACTACGACGCGGCGTTGGCGGCCTACACCGAGGCCTTGCGCCACGGGAAGAACCCGAAACAGGTCGAGGATCGCTATCGCGTCGCCGCGACGAAGAAGCGTGAGCGCGACAGCGCCGCCGTCCCGCCGCCCGCGAAGTAGGCGCGGAGATCACCGCCCAGAGCGGCTCACTCGCGATCGACACACGAGTCGTGCGTCGGAGGCTCCAGGCGAGTGAAGCGAGAATGAAAGATCCTTGACCGCCACTGTGATCCGAATTCCGCTTGGAATGGGGTCATTTCTTCCACGTGTGCACGGAAGTTTCGTCTTGGAACTGGCAAATCGATCGGGCTTGGCATAGGAATCTGCATTCGGTGATCGGCTCATGCCGCGAGACCGTGCTACGGTTCCTCAGCTCCCCCGACGAGCGAGCTCGACGGCTCCGTGCGACAGCCATGCGTCGCACGAAGCGCACATCGCGCTCGAACAGCCTCGATCCACGCGCCGCACCCTTGCCCTGAACCTCACGATGAAGCCGCACCGACAAAACTTCCCGCGATCCCAGCCGAGCCAGGCTGCCTGGCTCCTTGCCGGCTTGGCAGGCATCGGCCTGGTCTCTTGTGGCGGTGGCGGTGGCGGTGGCGGCGGCTCCTCCGCTGAACCCCTCGTCCAAGTAGCGAGCGCGGTCCCCGGCACCGGCCCGTTCATCGGCGGGACCTCGGTCACGCTGGTCGGACGCGAGTTCTCGATCACGTCGCCGAACACCGTGACCTTCGGCGGGTCCCCGGCCACGAACGTCGTGACCGTCGACGACCGGACGATCACGTGCGTCTCGCCGGCCGGAGCTCCCGGATCCACCGTCGACATCGTCGTCACGAACGAGAAGGGCCAGGGCCGGCTCGCGCTCGGCTTCGTTTACGCGACCCCGGCACCGCCGACGAGCGACGTGAACGGCGACGGACTGGCCGACCTCGTGATCTCGTCGCCGGCAGATTCGCAAGGCGGCGCCAGCGCCGGCGCGGTCTTCGTTTTCTTCGGCCGTGAACAGTCGTTCCAACTCGACGGACTCGACGCGGCCGACGCCGACCTCAAGCTCATCGGTCAGAAGCCCGGCGATTCATTCGGCACGTGCGTGTGCGTCGGCGACGTCGACGGCGACGGGACGACGGACCTCGTCGTGAGCGCGCACAAGGTCGACGCAGTGGGCGCGCCCGATGCGGGTGCCGTCTACGTGTTCCGCGGACCGATCGGGGCGGGACCGAACCTGCCCGCGCAAGCGGCGGGCATCAAGCTCACCGGATCCTCGCTCGTGGCGGGCGACGAGTTCGGCACGGCGATCGAAATCGGCGACGTGGACGGCGACGGAGTCGCCGACATCCTCGCGGGTGCGCCGAAGCACGATGTCGACGGGAAGCTCGACGCCGGCTGCACCTATCTCTTCCTCGGCGGCGCGACACTCGCGAGCCGCAGCGCCGACCTCGCCGACCAAGCTTTCGACGGCATGCTCGCGGGAGACCGCTTGGGCGGGCGCCTCGCGTGCGGCGACGTGGACGGCGACGGATCGATCGACCTCGTGTTCGGTGCCGGAAACGTGGACGTGCAAGGTCCGGTCCTGCGTCACGATGCGGGTCGCGTGTACGTACTGCGCGGAGGCGCCGCGCTCGTCCAAACGAACGTGTCGCAGGCGGCGATCATCCTCGATGGCCTCTCGGCCGGCGACCGGCTGGGTGAAGCCGTGTGCGTCGCGGACGTGGATGGCGACGGACAAGCGGACGTGATCGTGTCCGCTCCTTTCGTCGACGAGGGCGAGGTCGACTCGGGCGCCGTCTACGTGTTCCGCGGTGGTGCGGGCCTCGTGAGCGGCGACGTGCGCACCGCGGACATCGTCATCCTCGGAGTCGCGAACTCCGGTCCGATCGGGACGGCGCTGCGCGCCGGTGACTTCGACGGCGACTCGATCGCGGACCTCCTCGTCGGTGCGCCCGACGCCACCGGGCTCGCGACGCGCGACGGTGTGGTCTTCGTGTTCCGTGGTGGGCCGAGCCTCGTCGACACGACGGTGTCGGCGGCGCATGCGGTCCTCCATGGCGAAGGCGAGCTCCTCGAGCGCTTCGGTTCGGCCATCTCCGCCCTCGACGTCGACGGTGACGGATTCGCCGATGTCGCCGGTGCGAGCTCGCGTTGGTCGGGAGTCGGTCGACTCCAAGTCTGGCGCGGCGGTGTCGGCGCGATCGGCGGTCATGAGTACGCGCTGGATGCCGACGTCACCGTGACCGGAACGGTGCTCGGTGGGCGGTTCGGCGAGGTCGTCGCACGCGGTCAGTGATCCGCTTTCCGTGATCCGCTGACAGTGATCCGCTGTCAGTGATCCGCTATCAGTGATCCGAGAATCGCGCGTCGGTCGTTCGATCGATCGCGATCAGCGCCAGAGTTCCGGCCGGTTCCGATAGCAGCGCAGGCGGCCGGCGCTGGTGTCGTCCTTCGTCGCGGGAACCGCCACGACGATGTCCAGCCAGCCATCGCCGTCCACGTCGCCGATCGTCGAACGCCCCTTGTTGTAGGAACCTTCGAGCCGGCCCTTCGCCGTGAAGTTCCCTTGTCCATCGTTCAGATAGATCACAGCGCCGCTGTCGATGCTGATCGTCAACAGATCGAGGTCGCCGTCCTTGTCGAAGTCCGCCGGCCGGGCGTCGCGATACGGCTCATCACGCGGCAGGCCCGTGTCCGCGTGCGCCCACGACTTCTTCTCCGCGTCGTAGGCCCACACGCCGACGTAGTCGCGCTGCGCACCCTTGTCCTGGGGATTCGTGATGATGGCAGCCACGATTTGCAGCCTGTTTCCCGGCAAGAACTGCCCGACCGCCACAGAGTAGATCGTGTTACCGATCGTGGGCACGGGCAGACCGACGGAGATGTCCTCGAAACGCAGCGGGTCCCCGGGGTGGACGAGGATCGCCTTCAGGCCTTGGTTCGAACCGATCACGAGATCGTCGATGCCGTCGCCGTTCAGATCGGCGAGCTCGATGTCCTTGCCCATCGAACGCTCGGGCAGGATGCCGACCGATTCGGGCAGTCGACGCATGCCGCCCTTCCCGTCGCCGAGGAAGATCACGGCCCCGCCCTCGAAGTGAGCGATCGCAGCGACGTCCGCGTGGGCATCACCGTTCAAGTTGCCGGCGTCCACGTCGAGGAAGAGGAACGCGCTCTCGACCTTGCCCGGCGAGCGGGTCCAACGCATCTGACCGTCGTTCAAGTAGAGACGCAGCGCGTCCGTGTGCGCCGAGAGCACGAGATCGTCGATGCCGTCACCGTTCACGTCGGCTGCCGCCGCCGGACCGTAGGCCATGTCGCGCGGCAATCCGGGTCCGGCGCCATCCTGCTCGGGCGGGCCTGCGATGCGCAGCGTCCACGATCCATCGGCCATGGACTCCCACGCCGAGTAGCCGTCCTCCTCGCGATTGCTCGCCACGAGATCGGCGCGGCCGTCCCCGGTGAAGTCGTGCAGGAACGGATAGCCGATCCAGGTCCCCGAAGTCGGTAGCCCGCGTTCACGAGTTTCGAAGGCGAGCACGGGCTGCTTGAACTCGCGCTTCGGGCGCTTCGGCCCGTCGAAGAGCTTGCGCGCGTCTTCGGCAACACGCGGGGTTTCGGCCATGGCCGACAACGGGTCCGGAGGGGAGGAGTCGGTCACAGCGGGCGGCCCCGGCGGCTGGGCCACCTGAGATTGCCCTTGGCGGGCGCCGAAGTACCAGCCCAGGCCGAGCGCCAGGACCACCACGAACAGGACGAGCGGGAGTTGCCTCACGGTGGCTCCGAAAGAGTGAGAAAGCGGCTTGTTTCAGCGGGGAAAACGAGTTTCCCTGGTGCGGAAGGGGATGGAAGGCGCAGGGTGGCCTGGGGGTCGATCCCGACCCAGCATGCCGTCTTCGGAAGGGAACTCGCTAGGACAAGAGTGATTCCGCTTGCGCGTCCGGCCGACCCGGGGCAAAATGCGTCTTCCTGCCATGGCTCTGTCCCTTCGAAACTCTTCGCGCTACTCGCTGCTGCTTTCGGTCCGCCCACACGGCCCGATCCCCGCACCGAATGCTTGTGGATTCCCCGATTGGGATGGTAGTTCTTTCCCAGGTTCGCCCCTGCGAGAGGCCCGGAGCCGTTCCGCTTCCGAATTCAGTCGAGAGTGCCTTTCACGGGGTAACCTCCACTGACGCGGGACCCACCGGTCCCTCCACGCCAGCTAGCAACGCAGTCGTTCTGCCTCGCTGATCCCGCACGATCGCCGAGGCTTCCAGATCTAGAGACTTCTTCCCTCCCCGAGCCAGCAACATGAGCATCAACAAGTTTCTTCTCACGGGGCTCACCGCCCTCGGACTCGCCACCGCGGCCTTCGCCGACGGACGTAATCCGGGCAGCCTCCTGCTCTATCCGGAATTCGACAACCGGACGATGAACGTCACGCTCTTGACCGTGACGAACACCAACAGCGACTTCACGCCGGGCCAGGGCGGATTCGGATTCGCCGGCACCGTGTTGGTCGAGTTCGTCTACATCGGCAAGATCGGCACGGGCGGCGTGGAGCTGTCCTGCCTCGAGACGAACCGCACGGCGCTCCTCACGCCGAACGACACGCTGACACTCCTCACGTACGCGCACAACCCGCAGCACGAGCAGGGCTTCGT
>Ga0163147_10000408_pt1 | contig 67887 bp, 51 predicted proteins | sample OliLakLV19MP6G1_FD_148597 | JGI IMG/M metagenome (GOLD analysis project Ga0163147, IMG submission 148597) | Freshwater microbial mat bacterial communities from Lake Vanda, McMurdo Dry Valleys, Antarctica- Oligotrophic Lake LV.19.MP6.G1 | ecosystem: Environmental > Aquatic > Freshwater > Lake >... | reverse complement strand
AAGTAATACGGCTGCGTTTTATCTATCAAAGCACCCACCGACTGATTTTGATACACCACGGGCGTGAACCACTCGGCAATGTGGAGGATTTGAGGGGCTTGTTCTCTGCGCTGCACGATGTCTTCATGCAATGCCTCCCGTGCATACGCCAACGCCCGTGTGAGCGACAAACCTTTTGCCAATTGGGTATAAAATTCGGTGGTAAACACCTTTGCGCCTTCATCGGTCACCGCAAAACGCATGGCCACAATGCTCGGCACGCCAAACGCTGCGGCTTGTTCCGTCACACCGCCTTCGCTGCCCGCCATCGCTGTTGCACAAGCACTCAAAATCAAGAGTTTGACGCAAGCGTGTTGCCGCAGCGTTTCGCCCAAGGCGGAGCCAGAGACTTGTTCTTCATCACCGTCTTCATTTTCAAAATACAAAACACCTTTGTTTTCTGCCGCATGATACGCTCCATGTCCGCTAATATGCACAATATCGTGTTGTCGCGCTTTGAGGGCTTTGTTCAGTTCATCAAGTGAAGCATTTTCTAAAAACTCAATCACGATTTTGGGCTGTTTATCGCCCGTTGCTTCCAATGCACCGATAGACCGAATGAGGCGGGTTTGTTCCTCCTCAATTTGCAGCATTTTGCCCCGTTCATCTAAATTTTCGGGTAAAGCGGTGATAAACAACATTTTCAAAGGGGCAGCCGTCGCGTGGTCGCCTTGCATTTTAAAGGCTTCAAGTGCGGTGATTTTAGTCCGCACCAAACCAAAATTGTTAATAGCGAGACTCTTTTTGGCTTCACCCAATTTGGGCGGACACAACAAGGGCAACACCATTTCAAAAGGCAGATTGACAACCGTTTCGTCATCGGCAGAAATGGCTAAGATCAATTCTTCGATGCGTTGTTCTTCGAGTAATTGTATAAAATCCGCACAGGCTTTGCCAATGTCACCCGCAAAAAAGGTTTGAAAAATCTGTTGCGCCAACTTGTTTTCAATCGCTTGAACGTGGTGATTATCGGGCTTTTCATTGCCTTTGTAACGGGTTTGGGTATCCATACTTCGGCGAAAGGCTTGAAACTCGGCTAAATCATCGAATAACTGCGGGGGTATATTCACGGCGATATTTTCACACCATTTTTCACCCGAAGTCGCCAAGGTGCCTTTGTCGCTCTGCTTGCTTTTGACAGAAAGGTGCGCTTCATAGTGCGTCTCATCCTTTTTGTCCAAGCGCAAAAAGAGGATGCTGCCCGATTTGAAATCGCGCTCGATATTGTAGGTGATGTCGCCGATGTGGACATTGCCGTTGGCGTTGATTGTGCCGTGGACGATGTTTTTATAGTGATTAGTCATTATGCGATTATGAGAACGTTCAAAAAGGTTTGTGCCAAAACTTCAAGAAAAAGGTCAATTTTCCTTAATCCAGGATTCGATAGTCTTATTTACGAAGGGGCAATATTATCATTTCCTTAGCTTTTTGAGTAAATGAATGGTCTTCTCCAAAAATGGTTAGTCTAATTTGATAGGCTTTTTGAAATAGAAATTGGGCTTCTAATTCTCTGCCCAATTCTTGATAAACTATTGCCAAATTAAATTGTCGGATTGCTACTGTTGGGTGTTCTTTTCCAAAGTTCTTTTCACTTATTATTAAAGCTCTTTCTGCTAAATCTGCCGCTTCAGCGTAGCGGCTTAAATTTTTGTAAATTAAACCTAATATCGATAAGTCAATAGCTACCTTGGGATGTTCTTTCCCCCAAATTTTTTCATCTGAACTTAAAGCCTGTTCTAATAATGCGGCGGCTTCGGCATAGCGTCCTAAATCTTGATACACTACCGCCAAGTTGGATTGACGAGTTGCTACTGAGGGGTGTTCCTTCCCAAAGCTTTTTTCGCCCGAAATTAAAGCCTGTTCTAAAAGAATGGCTGCTTCGCCATACCGTTCTAATTCTCGATACACTACTGCTAAAGTATTTTGCCCACGTGCCACAATATGCTCATTTATATCAGGTATGCTTCCTGCAATTTGTAAAGAGCGTTCACTATAACGTAGAGCTTTTTCATAAAAACCCAATTGTTGATTATACCAATTGAGCTGATAAAGTAATTCTGACACCCTCACAGTATTTTGTTCATAAAATAATTTCACTAAGCGTTTTGCAAAAGGGTCGTATAACTTTTTACTGTGAAGTTTATTATTAGAATCAATAGTGTTATGTAGCATCAAACTAGCTATGTGCTTGATATAATCATCGGCATAGATCGCATCCACGGCTAAATGCTCTACCACCACATCTGCAATCAAAGGGTGCATTTTAAAATATGCTTTTTGCTCTGAATCTTTTATCCTATCAACCCAACCCCGTTCAACCAATACTGCCAATGTCGGCATAGGTTCTTTTAAATCAAAAATACCGAAATGTTCTTTCAATTGATTGCGTTCTATCATCATAGCCAGAGGTAGTAGAGCCATGCTCATAAGTAGGTTCTTTGAAATAGCATCCAAACCTTTTACTTGACTGAAAATAAGCCAGATATAGTTTTCAATTTTGGATTTTTTGAGATTGTCTTTGACTACGCCACCATGTTTACCTGTTGAAACAGCATTTTCATTCAACGCTTCGTGGTGAATAAATTGCTTTTCAATGATTTCTTCTAATTCGTCAAAAAGATAAGCACTTGATTCAATAGCTTTCGCCACTAATTCAATCAATAATGTGTGATGATAAAGCTTAGAAAGTAAATTTGTAATGGCTTCATCCGATTCTTGTACTGAGGGGTGCAATTTTTTAAATAATCTTAGTGCTTCATCTTTAGGCAAAGCATCAATTGGAACAGTTGTCCAATCCGAAGGATATGTTCGAGATGTTATGAGGAAATGGCAAGCTGCTGTATCGAAAATATGTTCGTATTTTTCCAAATCCTCTAAATCATTGGCATTGTCAAGTACCACCAGCGTTTTATCCAAAACATTCAATTGGTGAAAAACAAGTTCAAAAGCTTTATCTAATTCTTTTGCGATAATCAAGTCTTGTACTTTTTGTGTAATTTGTAGCGATTCAAGTAATGCCGAATTATTAATAAAAGTCTCTAAAATGCTTGATTGTACTGTTATCCAAGCAACGTGTTTGTATTCTTTGCTATGAATTGACATGTATTTAATGGCAACTGATGTTTTTCCAATACCACCAATACCGTTTACTAAAACAGTCGGTTTATTGGCTGCCAGATGATTAGCGATTGTATCTAATTCTATCTCACGTCCTAAAATATATTCCGCATTCGTTGGAATATAATTGGTTAGGCGGTGCGGTATCTTTACCTCTTGCCCTGCGAAGTATTTGTCGATGTAAGTAACATCGCCTATATGCACATGACCGCCAGCCGTTATGCTGCCGTGTACGATGTTTTTCGAGTTGTGTGGACGCGGCATATTTTTAAATTCTGAAAGTCATTTTTGATATTGTATAGTATTCTATATATTCTATCTTTTAGTTGCAGCGAACGGCTGGCATGGGCTACGTGGCCGCGCTTAGTCGGCTATGTGAGGCCATGCAGAGTTCGGTGCATTTATAGTATTGAAAATCAAATACCTGTCCATTCGTGCTTCTTTACCCTTCAATCTTATTCTTTTGATTTGTCGTAGTTCTCAACAATTTTTAAGAGTGTTTCAGAATATATAAAAATGTCATCAACCGAATTGATTTCATTTTTAATTTCTTTCTTTTGATCGTCAAGTGTTACGAAATACTTTTTACTTCCGTTTAGATAAAGCCGGCAAATTGTCTTTCGATTGTTGTCGTCAAGAAGAATTGCAAAATATGATTGTGCATCTCTGTATTTTACTCTGGCTGCACTTATTTTTTGACGAAGAATGGTTTTTACAATCATAAACCCTTCAAGTTCTACTTCAGTGGTAAGAACTTTTGATTCATCAAATTTTGCTTGTCCTAATGCTTGTATTGCTTCTTGTTTTTTTGTTTCCTCGTCTTCCTTAGTCAATGCGGTTTTTAGTCGTTCAGTTATAAGATCGCTAATGTGTTGTTGAATTGATTTTTTTGTTAAGTTTGTAAATTGATCCAAAACCTTAGCGGAAATGTTGTTAGGATAAACTTGTTTAGCAAAATGTTTAACAAATTCGGGAGTCGGATTTAATAACTCTTGCTGAATAAGTTGTTTCAACTCATTCATAAACTTTAGTTCACTTGCAGTATTCGTAATACTTTCAGCATCAAAAACTGACTTATGAAACTTTTTAAGTTCTTCTATTTGGTTGTCTTTGATTTCATGAATATTAAATTCTAAAAAAGGTTTCTCATCCATTTTGTTCGCTGCAACCAAGTCCGAATAAAAACGATAATTTATACCATTTGTCAATATCCCAAATTTTGCTTTGGAAACATGGAAGTAGCGTAAAATCTGGCCATCATGTATGTTTAGATTTTGCGCCCAATGCTTGCACTCAATTAAGATTGTCGGATTGCCGTCTTTGAAAATAGCATAATCAATTTTTTCTCCTTTTTTAATTCCGATGTCTGAAACAAATTCCGGAACAACTTCTGTCGGGTTAAAAACGTCATAGCCTAAACTCTGTATAAAAGGCATTATAAATGCGTTTTTGGTCGCTTCCTCTGTATGAATTTGGTCTTTCAATTTTGAAACCCTCTCTCCGAGTTGTTTGATCTGATCTTTAAAGTCCATAATTATTTTTGTTTTTGATTAGCGTTTAATTGTCAAAGGTAATTTGTGGTTAAATGCCTTCATCACATTCTTGGCAACTTTGCGTCCACCCTCAAAGCCGTCTAAATGCCCGGCGGTACCTGGAATTCGCCAAAAGAAGTACTTGACGAATATTATTTCCCTCTTTTTGTCACCGACAACTACGGTATCCCCGCAACACCGGGTATTGAAACACGCATTGCGCATTTCAATACCCGCTGTTGCGTATATATCTCCATAAGTCACAATGCCCTTGCTTCCGGCAAGCGCCAAAAAGCAAGGGCATTGTATAACTGTTCTCTGTGGTGGTCATATCAGGATTCGTTTTATGACCAGCAAGTTAGCGCTTGTTTTTATATTGCAAAGTGTAAGTACAGAAAAATTTACACCCATCGGCTGTGTCAAAACTCCAAATCCTCAATCGGACTTTTGACTTTTGTCAATTTGCCTAACTCAGAATTTTCCTTCCCTACTGCACTTTCAACCCGCCATAACTAATGCGGACTTTGATGACCGCAGGCGCACCCTGCTGCCCGACGTGGCCCTGTACTTCGTAGTAAGACTTGTCTTTTTTCTCGTGGGTGACGGTCATGCCAACCGGGTAGCGAACCCCGGCGTAGTCGGCGAGGGCATCAATCCGGTAAACGGCGCCATTTTCGACGACGAGTTTGAAATCCGTGTATTTACCGCTCAGGTTCACATCTGAAAACCCCTTGTTGAGTTGCATCACCGTCACACCACCGTATTCCATGTTCATTTCCAGCATATTGGTGGCTTTTTCCACGTGAACATTGGTGTATTTGGAACTGACCACCATTTTGCCGGCATTCTGGATTTCGATGTTGTCGTATTTGCCGATGTTGCGGAAGTTTTCGATGCTGCCCAGCTTGTAGGTATCGTATTTGCTCATGCTGCGCACGGCTTCCACTTTATCCAGCGTGATGGTAGAGTATTTGCTGTTGACGTCCATTTCATCCGCTTCCGTCACATTGAGGCGGCCATAACTGACATCGGTGACCACTTTGCCCCCTTTGGTGAGCTTGCCGTTGCCATAAGCCAGTGTGATGTTCGACGCCTCAACCAGCCCGTCTAACTTGAAATTGCCGTATTTTACGTCAATGGTGCCCTTGCCTTTGATGGCTGCCGCGTACACATCGCCGTACTTGTTGTACAATTCCAGGTTGATGCTCGCAGGCACAAAGACCTCGTAATTGATGGAGTAATCGTTTTTCGACGGCCCGCTGTCCCACCATTTGCGGTTTATCGGCTCAATGGTCGTTTCCGCTTTCACATAGTTGCTCGTGTTGGAAAACTGCACCTTGATGCGGTCGAAAACTTTCTGGGCATCCGCCTCCGTATTGGCACGCACAAGGATGCGCACGTCAATTTTTACGCGGTTTTTATCCCAGGTTTTTACGTCAACCTTGCCGTATTTGTTGTTGATGTGTACCGTAGCGTTACTGCCCACTTCGTACTCCTTCTTGATGGTTTTGGTGAAATCCGTGCGCTCACCGGGCTCAACGCCAGCAAAGGCGCAGGGGATTCCTGCCAACAAAAAAAGGATGGATAAATTATATGCCAACTTCATCGCTTGCCGATTTTGAAGTTTTAGAATGATTAGATTGAGTTCGATCGAGCACCCGCTCCAAAATCCGGATTTTGGTTTGGTAGCCTTTTATAAGATTGCTGACTATTTGTTCTTCCATGCCTTTGGGGACTTCGGCCAGATCGGCGCGCAGCTCTGCCATAATTTGGTCAATTTGCTGCAGATCCTGGTCTACCGATTCATCGTACTGGTAATTTGCCAACTGGCTGTATCGCTTTTGCACTTCCCCGTTGTAGTACTGTTCCGCTTCCAACAGCTCCGGCGAGATCAATCCGGCGGAAGCGACGGCTTCCTGGTCGTTGACGCGGGTGAGATAGCTACCGAACAGGGCTCCTACTGCAACCAAAACAACAACTGCCGCAGCGATGCGGGCTTTCGACCACATCACGACGCGTTTTGACTGCGGGTTTCGGGCATCGAGCGCTTTGTTAACGTCGGCCCAAACTTTGAGGTTGGGCGTGGCGTGGTCAAAAGCTTCCCGGTTTTCGCTAATAAATTGTTCCAAAAAATCGCGTGGCATTGCTGCTTGAGTTTTATGATCTATAGTGTTTGGATTCGATTATTTCCTTCAGTCGTTTTTTGGCCCGGTGGAACTGCGATTTTGAAGTTGCTTCCGAAATACTCAGGATTTCAGCAATTTCTTCATGGTCGTAACCTTCCAGCAAATAAAGTGAAAAAACGACCCGGTATCCGTCCGGCAATTCCGTCATGGCCTTTTTTACTAAGTCCACACTTAACCCCGGTGCCTCATAAGGCCCTTCTTCCTGAACGTTGTGGTATTTGTCATCTAATTCTTCAAACCGCAGGCGGCTGCGTTTGAGGTGGTTGATGCAGTTGTTGATGACAATCCGCTTGATCCATGCCCCGATGGACGATTCGTGCCGGTAGGACTCCAGCTTTGAAAAAACGTCCACAAAAGAGTGCTGAAGCACATCCTCTGCATCCAGTTCGTTGTTCAGCATACGCAAACAAATGTTGTACATGGCTTTGGAATAAAGCCTGTATAACTCAAACTGAGCATGGCGGCTGCCCTGTTTACACTGTTCAACGATGTCGTGATGAGTACTCGCGTAGTCCAAGGTCTCGTATTGTTTCGAGGCTGAATGAATAGACAACATCCCCCGGAAGGGGTTGCATCAAACGTTAAAATTTTCAGACGTGGCAATTTAATACAATAAACAATGTCATGTAAAACAATAAAAAAGAGCTTGTTTCGTGATAACGATTTTTTCGCACTTTTAGCCAGATAGTTCGTAGTACAAGGAGTTTGATCAACTGCCACAGAATTTATTTGACATTGCGATCTGGAAAACTTGGGTCGTATTAGCTTATCGCGTAACTTTGTTCATCAAACTTTTTTAGGCATGGAAACCAGATTCACTATACCTTTCCCATGAAAAAATCTTTTCTTATTATAAGCGCCACAGCAATCTTGCTGCTTTCTTTTTTTGCTTGCGACAAAAACGAAGACTACATCACCGACAGCGATGCCAAACTGGCGTTTTCTTTGGATACGCTTCGTTTCGACACGGTTTTCACAGAATTGGGGTCGTCAACCCGCTCGTTTAAAATATACAACCGCCATGACCGGCCCATCCTCATTTCGGAGGCACGCATTGTGGGTGCCACGGGGGTTAACTTTCGAATGAATGTGGATGGCGTTCCCGGCGACGAACTGCAAGACATCGAAATTTGGGCAAACGACAGCGTCTACGTGTTTGTGGAAGTGACCATTGATCCCAACCAACCGCTTTCGGTCAGTCCATTCGTGCTTGAAGACAAGATCGAGTTTGAAACCAACGGCAATTTACAACAAGTACACTTAGAAGCCTGGGGGCAAAACGCCAATTATTTCCCCAGCCGCTTCAATAAAGGCGTGCCGGTTCTCCTGAGTTGCGACAATGGAACCATCCGCTGGGACGACCCCAAACCTTATGTTATTTACGGGGAAATCCTCATTGACAGTTGCGCGCTGGAAGTAGCGGCTGGCACGCAGATTTACGTACACGGCGGCATTGCCCGCAACGATGTATTCGGTGTGTTCAACGACGGCATCTTGTACGCGCTGAGCAAAGGAAAAATCCGGATGCTCGGCACAGCGGAAAACCCGATCGTGGTGCAGGGCGACCGGCTGGAAGAGGCTTTTCAGGATGAAGTGGGGCAGTGGTACGGGATCATTCTCGGCAAAGGCAGTAAAGGGAATGTGTTTGAATACACCACCATCAAAAACTGCTCTTTTGGACTTTATGCCGATTCGACGGCGGAAGTCAGGTTGTCCAATTCACAAATCTACAATACCGCAGGCAACGGGTTAATTGGTTTTCACAGCACCATCGAAGCAGATAACTGCCTGTTTTACAACAACAATTCCAATTCCATTCAACTGCTTAACGGCGGTGACTACCGATTCATTTATTGCACCGCCGCCAGCTATGGCGTGAATGCAGGCGCCATCGGCATGAGCAATTTTTATTGCTACGACGACCCGTTGGTATGCGCTTACCGCAATGACTTCCGGCTAAACGCCGCTTTCTCCAACTGTATTTTTTTCGGATCGCGCCGCGACCAGATCCAGTTTTCGGACATCACCAGCAGGCAAACGCCGGCAATGTTTAACGTTGCATTTGAAAACTGTGTGGTGCGGGTGGATGACCTGTTGGAGCAGCAAAACGACCTCTACGCAGATTTTTTTGACAATATTTGTCTCAATTGCATCAACGGCGTCCGCGAAGACCCACTTTTTAAAGATGCCAACGAAGACGATTACCACCTCGATTCGCTGTCCATTGCCATTGGGAGAGCATTGCCGGTTCGCCCTCCGAAGTTCAATAAAACCATTGACGTTGACCTGGAAAACAAGACCCGCGACAGTGAAATGCCGGATGTGGGATGTTTTGAGTGGCAATAATTTACCTATCCCAAAATCTCCACCAGATTATCTTGGATATTATCGCTGATCGCATTCACAGGCAAGTCATTGGCGTCGGGGCCGAAAGGTTCTTCGATTTCCTCCGCCAGTAGCTCAATACTGGCAAATACATAAAAAACGAGCGCGACGATGGGTGCCGCCCAATATTTGAATTCCAGCACAAACCCGATGGGCATGGTGAGGACGTACAGGAAAATGACTTTTTTCAAAAACAAGCTGTAAGAATAAGGGATGGGCGTACGCAGGATCCGTTCGCAGGAGCCAATGTTGTCGGTGAAAGACACCAGTTCTGCGTTTAAAAAAAGTACCTGCTCTTGGGTAATGACCTTTCGTTGCAGCAAATCGTTGACTTCCGCGTAAATGGCTTTCATGATTTGGTTGGGCACATGCCGGCTGCCTTCGTAATAGCTTTTTGGGTAGCGGTCGCAGGCTTCCAGGTCGTTTGTGTTTACGCCCTGCCTCAAGTGTTCCCTTGCCGCCAGAACGTAGTTGGAAATCAAAACCCGGAAGCGGTTTTTGATCGTTGCATCCGGCACGAGGGTTGCAATTTTCAGCGCCAGGTTGCGGGAATTGTTCGTAAAACTTCCCCACAGTTTTCGCCCTTCCCACCAGCGTTCATAAGCTGTATTGGTGCGAAACACCAGCAACAAGGACAGCACAAAACCCACAAGAGAGTGGATGACGGTGGTATTTTTAAACTGGGCTTGGAAGATTTGATTTTCCACATAAGCCACCAGGATCGTAAAAACGGCGACCCCCAGCATGGTGGGCAGCAGGATTCTCAGGGTGTCGCTGCGGTGGAACATAAAAATGAGTTTCCACCAACTCCGCGGGTTGTAATCTATCATGGCATTTGCGTTTTACGATGCAAAAGTAAGCGCTTCTTTGGGATTTCATGATTGACTACGTCGAATCTTCGATTTGGGCGAGCGTGAGAAAATTTTGTTTTAGACAAGGCAGATTTTGCAAGCATAGCTGGCAGCTATGATGAAAAAATCTAACGCAGTATAAAATAAAATTTGCCGATCGCAGCCAATTGATGAATTCTCAAACAAGCTCTACGCGTTCAATCGGTCTTCAAAATGCGTATTTCCACCCGGCGGTTCAATTCCTGTTGTAATGCGGTCGTCGCTTTTGGGAAGCGCATCCTAAAATTGCCGTATCCTTTATAAGTCAGTCGGTTAGCAGGAATTCCGTTTTCGATCAGGTATTCATAAACTAATTTTGCCCGGCGGACGGAAAGGTCAAAATCCCAACTGCTTTCAGCTACGGGTTTTTCATTCGGCCGGTTGATATGCCCTTCAATTTCCAGCGTCAGGTCGGGGTTGAGCTGGCAAAACCGCAAAGCTTTGTACAATTCCGGCTCCGAACGCGGCAGCAGAACCGCCTGATTGCCCACAAAATAAAGGTTCTTAATCTCCGCGCTGGCACCGGCTGTTGCTGGCGGCACCGCGATACTCAGCAATTTGGTTTTTCCGGCTTCAGCTTTAAAAACCTGCGTCTCAAAAAGATAGCCTTTTGCAAATGCGTCAATCACCACCACTTCCTGATTGGGCAGCATGACCCGAAACCGCCCGGCTGTATCGGTTTGCATCGAATCCTGGTAGGATTTTGTTTTCACCACAATTTCCGCTTGAATGCCCTGGTTCGTAACCGAATCTTTGATTTGCCCTTCTACGTAGAAAAACTGTTTTTGCAAATAAAAATCAAGGGTGGCGCGGCGATTGGCCTGGCGCTCGGCTTCGGTCGTATTGTCTGCGACGGGGCGCTCTTCCCCGTAATCATTGATCTGGATGCGGGTTTGGGGAATTCCGGTTTCCAGCAAAACCGCGGCTACGACCTCCGCCCGGCGCTGCGACAATTTGCGGTTGTTTTCGTTGCTGCCGATGGCGTCCGTATGGGCGCACACGTGCAAAAAAACGCGGGTTTGTTCGAGGTATTCTTTTCCCAGATTGCGCAGCAGCGAATCTGCTCCGAGCCGGAGTTCGTGTTTCCCAAAGTCGAACAGCACCTGCTCCTGACGCAGCCAAAGCATGCTGTCGAAAACGAGAGACTGGGCGCAAAGCGCCGGCGCGGCCATCAAAAAACAAAAGAGGAGGCGAATGGGCATAGGAGCGGGGAGTATTGGTGATGTACAGATAATGAAACGCATAGAAATTAGTTACACTTTTGTTTTTTGTTCGGTAGCGGATAGATGCCAGCAAGGAGTTTATCGGTATTTTGCAGCCAGGTATATTTGACCGTGCAGGAAATTATGGCAAGACTATTGCTTATCGGATTGTTGGCGATGTTTGCAAAAGCAGTGCCTGTGAATGCGCAGACTCAGGTGGAGCTTGAAGCATTCGGCCTCGATAACGGGTTATCCGATCGGATCGTTCGGGTGATTTTCCGGGATCGTCAGGGCTTTCTTTGGATTGGTACCCGCAATGGCCTGAACCGATTTGACGGTCGCAATTTTCAAGTGTACGACAGCTACCGTCCGGCACCTTACCGCATCAGTTCGGATGACATTGCCACCATTGCTCAGTTGCGCAACAGGAAATTAGTGGTTGCCTATCATGGGGAAATTGACGGTTTTGACCTCTTAGACCCTTCAACAGGAAAGTTAACCCCAATTAACCTGCCTGAGTCTATCCAAATCGAGCAGATATTGCCTACCCGAGCCGGCGATCTTTTTTTGATCGCCCGCCAAAATGAAGCCTATTCGTTCTGGCGCTTAGATGAAGTCGGAACAAAACTCCTTCGGCTTGCGGCCCTTCCTGCTGATTACCACCCAGGGCCGGCACATGCGGATGCTGCCGGGAATATCTGGATGACCACTCAACATGCAGGCGGTTTAATCAGCGTAGACGTATACAACCAAATCGGGAAGAAACTGCGCAGCCTGCATGCCTCAAATTTTGTCCCTGCTTTGGAAAAAGGAGCGGTTTCGGTTGATTTTTTCCAAACCAGCAAAGGCGAAATTTGGCTGATATTGGGCCAAATTGGTGTCTATGTTTACAATAAAAAAGCCAATCGCTTCCTGCTAATGCCAGCACTTCCCCGGCGCTTTGATTTTTTAATTTTGCAGGAAGACCTTCTGGGGAATACCCTCATTCAGACTTTGGACAAAGCCGGGCTGGCAATGCGGTCAGTTTCAATACACTGACCGAGGCATTTACGATTACGAGCACAAATTGCTACTACGCCAATCCGTTCAACAGCGACGCCCTGGCTTTTGCACAACATCCACTTTGCGGCGACGGCAGCATTACGGCACAGGTAACCGGCATAACGGGCACCAGTTTCGGGTGGGCGGGCTTGGTGTTGCGCGAGAACAACAGCGCAGGTGCAAAAAAAATACAGTTGAGGACCAACCGAAACAGCAACCTCTCCCGGCGTGAAGCGCGTTATGCCACCAATGCGCAGGCCTATCCGCAACAATCTTCTGCCCTGAACCGACTCTGGTTGCGTTTGGTGCGCCAGGGCAATCAGTTCAGCGGTTTCACCTCCCCCAACGGCATCCAATGGACCCTGGTGATGGCCGCTACGATCAATATGACGAATTGTGTGGAAATGGGTTTGGTGGCAACCAACTATCAACTGAACAGTACAGTGACCGCTACTTTTGCCAACGTGAGCACCACTGGCAATAACGCAAGCATAAGCGCCCCTAATGGCACTATGGAGATTATCGCTGCCATGCCTGATTTTTCCAAGCCGCAATTCCATGTTTTTCCCAACCCTGCCACCAATCAAATATCGGTTGACTTGAGTACCTTTGGTGATCAGAAAGTAGTGCTTGAAATACGAGACGCACAAGGGATATTATTGAAAAGTAAAGCAGTGAATAGCAGCGATTCATCATTGGAAAGTTTTGATGTATCCGGATATCCCAGGGGCATTTATTTCATCCGGAGCCATTCAGAAAACGCTGTTGGCTTTATAAGGCGTGTAGGCTTGCAATAAGCAAGGGGTTGGATGCAAATTTGCCGTTATGCACGACCCGGAGCACCCGATTTGCCCCATTTTTTCAAGAAACGCTGCCCGGTTTTTGGGCGAGATACCGATTTGAGCCTCGTTGTTCATCAGAATGTATCCGCCCTCTGTTTTTACAAAACGGCGCACTTCGCGAAGATTGATCAAATACCGATTGTGTACGCGCATAAAATGGGTTTCGTCAAAAAGCGACTCGTATTCCTTGAGGATTTTGCTGACGATAATTTTGCGGTCGTTTTTTAAATGAAAATTGGTGTAGGAACCATTTGCTTCGCAATAGAGAATATCAGCAGTTGTGATGAATTCCAGTCCGTCGGCGGTGGAAAGGCAGATGCGCCGTTCGGCTTGCCCGGAGGGTTTTAGGTGGGAAAGCAGAATATCTAAGCGTGCTTTTTGCTCCGTGGCACTTTTCCTTTCCAGGGCTTTGGCCACCGCAGCCTGCAATTCCTCCAGGTCAATTGGTTTGAGCAGGTAATCGAGCGAGCTGAACTTGATCGCTTTAATGGCATATTGCTCAAAAGCAGTCGTGAAAACTACTTCAAAATCAAGACCCTGCAATTGGGCAAGCAGGTCAAATCCCGTTCCTGTCTGCAACTCGATATCGAGGAAAAGCAGGTCAGGGCGTACCGACCGGATCAGCGGCAGGGCTTCATCCACCGACGCGGCCATGCCGGCGACCTCAACTTCCGGGCAAAACTCGATCAGCAGGTTTTTCAGCGTTTCCCGGTTGTGTTTTTCGTCTTCTACAATAATGGCTCGCAGCATAGCGCAATCATTTAAGCGGTTGGAATTTGGATGACCACCTCGGTACCTGCGGCGCTACCGTCAGCGTGGAAGCGGTCATGAAAAGAGACAAGGGTTTGGGCGGCGCTGTTTTTATTCAACGCTTCCAGCCTTTTCCGGGTTACTTCCATGCCTCTGGAAGGCCGGCTTCCGGCTTTTTGGGCTTTTAATTCAGCGGCGGCTTTTCTGCCAAGGCCGTTGTCTGTGATCCGGCAAACGGTGAAGTTGCCTTCCGCCGCGAACGAGATCTGGAGTTGGCGCTCGCCGCTTTTTGGCATCAGCCCGTGGAGGATGGCATTTTCCACAAAAGGCTGGATCAGCAATAAGGGCACTTCCGTCGTGTGCGGGTCGAGGTCGGGGTGTACTTCTATTTGGTAGTTAAAGCCACCGTCGAAGCGCAGGGCTTCCAGTTCTAAGTAAATTTTCAGCAGCTTGATTTCTTCCTCCAGCACAACGATATTGGTGATGGAGTCCTCCAGCACCTGGCGCAGCAGGCTGGAGAATTTGGACAGGTATTTCAGGGCTGATGCCCGGTCATTGGCTGTGATGAAATGCTGAATGGCACCGAGCGCATTAAAAATAAAATGCGGGTTGATCTGAGCGCGCAGCATGCGCCTTTCCAATTCTTTGCTGGTCTCCTCAATTTCTGCTTTTAGGGTCTCAATGAGTTGGTTTTTTTGCAACAACACTTCGTTGGTTTGTTGCCTGATGCGGTATTTTTGGTAAAACAGAAAGGCGCTGAAGATGGACAGCAGGAAGGCAACCACTAAGGCTCACCGAAGCTGGCTCTCTGATCGGGCGCGGGCTTCGAGCAATTGAAGTTCCTGCGTTTGCTGATCGAGTTGCCGGTCTTTTTCATACACCTCCAGACGCGCCTGCCATTGCTGATAGGCTTGTGTTCTTTCTGTATTGAAGAGGCTGTCCTGGTATGCTGCGGCCAATTGGGCCTGCCTTAAGGCGCTTTTAAAGTTGTTGGTTTGCTCATAAGCTGTGGCCATCAAATCGTGCCCTTGTCTTTTCAATAAAAAACTCTTCAACCCATCTGCAAGCCTGATGTGTTCCTCAAGCAAAGGGATGGCCCGGCTCGGCTCGGCTCGCTGGATATGAATTTTCGCCAAGTTGTGAAGGGCGTGGATCAACGGTTCCCTTAATCCCAATTTGGCAGCTTTTTCCCGGCTTTGATTCAGATAAACCGCCGCTTTTGCATAATCACCCATGGAAAGATAGACTTTGCCGACCGAATTCAGGGAATTCGCCAAAGTCATCTGGTTGTTTGTTTTTTCCAATATCTCTAAATGCTCGAACAAATAAGTGAGGGCTTTTTCGTATTGTTTTTGCGTTTCATATATCAATGCCATATTGTGCAATACAAGCGCTTTGCCAGGCTCATCGTTGATTTTCGCTTTGATTTCAAGCGCCTGCTCGAAGTATTCAAGGGCTTTTTGAGGTTCTTTCATCAGGTCGTACGCAACGCCTATGTTCAGCAGAGAGGTCGCCCTGCCAGACTGATCCCCTAAGGCATCGTATATTTCCAGCGCCCTCAGGTGCGCATCGAGGCTTTGGGAATAATCGCCAATGTGTTTATAAACGATGGCAAGGTTGTTGTACCCGTCTGCCACGCCCATCTGGTTTCCCCGTTCAGCATGCAACCGCAGGCTTTGTTTGAATTGTTCCATGGAGTTGGCATAATCTTCTTTCATGCCATAACTGATGCCCATGTCGTTCGACGCTTTGGCCTGCCTGTCCGTATGGCCGGTTGCGGCTGCTGCTTCCTTTGCCCGAACCTGTACCATTAGCGCTTGATCAAGGTCTTTTTTTCGCAGTTCCCGACCTAAGGCGATCAGCGCATCTATGCGGATCGTATCCGTTTTGTGGGTTGTGAGTTGTTTCAGGCTGTCTAAACGGGTAGTTTGAGCACGACCGGCAGTGGGCGCACACCATACTGCGAGTGCAATGGGAAACAGGAGAAACTGTGACCGAAGGTGTGTACTCATTTCAATATGGGTATGTGAAGGTGAATGTAAACCCCGCTTGCGTACTGTCCCGCAGGTTGATCCAGCATAGAAGTCTCTACGGCACTTTCTATGATAAGCGGAAGCACCAAAGCTGGTATTTTTACGGTGCCGGCTGTTTCCAGCCCCGATGTTTCTAAAGCATACGTGAATGTTTCTGAAGCCTTTTCCTGGCTGGTTTTTCGATCATTTTGCAGTAGGTTCATTTTCTCCATGAAGTCGCCCTTTCAACAAATTTAACCAATTCATCCAATTCATCAAATCCCAAAAAGGAGCCGCGGCGCTGCCCAACCGCAGGACTCCCTTGATCACGTCTTCGTCAGACAGGTTAACCTGCCGGGCAGCGAAGACCATTCAACGAGTCCCCCGGGCAACGCCACCAAAGGTTGCACGCCGCCGCTTACACTGACCTCATCGAAAATGGTAGTAACAGGCGTGTTGTTGTTGGTGCTTTCTGTATAAATTCCCATCATCACGCAATTGCCGGTATTGAGTTGTGCGCTGCCCAGAAATTGCCATTGCGAGCCATTTGTGGAAGCATACAAGTTGTAAGTATTCCCCGTTCGGGCGATGCGGAACCACACCGGCCCCGGAATGATCGCCGACTGTTGCATCTGGAAATTCATGTTGGTCGCTGTGCGAATTTCCCGGCGGATGGTATTGTTTAACCCGGTTTTCATAGCGACTTTACGGGCACCAGGTTGCAGGTTTTCCCGAATCATTACGCCGCCCCAACCCGTGTTCGGGTTGACATTGGTTACGCGGGCGATGATTTCCCCGTCGCCACACAGATCCACGCAGACAAAATGCAAAACATCGCTGTTGGGCATGGAAAACCCGCTTGAGGTAACGTTGTAGGTGCCTTCACACGGGGAATGCGTGGCGCTGCCATTGGCCGTATTTCCGATATTATCGTTGTTCCAGGGCGCTTTGATGCTGGTGTCTTCCGTCACTTCAATCATGGCAACCACTTCGGTCGTATTGCCGCATTCATCGGTGTAGGATACGGTTACGGGCACAATTTGGCCCAGCAAGTCGCAGCCCAGCACCTGTGGTTCAATGGAGGAGATTGTAATTTCGCCGCAGGCATCAAAAGTAGCGGCGAGGTTGAGTACATCAGCCGGCGTAAGGGTATAGCCCTCCGGATCGGAGATTGCGATCACGCCGTTTACTGCCACGGCCACCGGAGGCGTATTGTCTACGACCTGTATGGATTGGTGGAACAAAGCTAAACTCTGGTTGCCGCATTCATCCACCAAGCGCCAGGTGCGCACCCGGTTGTAGGCTTTGGAGCAGTCCGGGTCGGGTGTGGTTGTATCTGAAATAAGCATTAAGCTTGCGCTGCCGCAGGCATCGGCACCGGTAGGCGTCATGGCCAATGCATTGGCTAAACCCGCCGCGTCGTCGCATTCCAATACAACGTCTAAAGCGCCTGCTATCATGGTAAACGTGGGCGGGGTATTGTCGTAAACTTCAATGGTTTGGGTGTAGGAGCCTGCGCTGCTGTTGCCGCAGCCGTCTATCAGCGTCCAGGTACACGGGTGCGGGTGTAAGCATTGGGACAACCGGGGTCTGGCGTGGTTTGGTCGTTCGTCAGGTTTAGTGATACACTTCCGCTGTTGTCGCTTCCGGCCGGCTCCAGGGCTAATGCTGCGGCAATTCCGGCTAAGTTGCTGCAATTCATCGCTGTATCTAATGCGCCGGGAGCAGAGGTGAATGTAGGCGCGGTATTGTCGTCACAACTCAGGGTGAAGAACATTTCATAACGCGTGCCGGTAGGCCACCCATCCGTAGTCATCCGGATGCTGTAATAGCCAGATGGCAATGGGCCTAATGGTGCAATAACATTAACACCCCAGGGGTCTTCCGGCCCGTTTAATGGCAGGTCTTCAACAAGGAGGTTCGGGCTGTCCCAGGGCACGCAATTATCGCTAAGCCACAAAGAAAAATCCAATTCTGTAAGGTTGCCCCTGGTAACGTATCCGAACTGGATAGACTCAAGTACGTACCCTTCCGGGACAAAAAAAGTGAACAGATCGTAGTAATCTACTTCGCCGGGGAACAGGCAGCCTTCCATTTCAAAGACGAGCTCATCGGGTGAAATATCTCCGAAAGCAAGGAGGTCGGGAAAGTCTGCGGTCAGGACACCTCCAAAGTCGCCGTCAAAGCAATCGTCATAGAGCATGACCTGCGCATTCAGTTTTGGGGCAGTACTGCACAACAAAATCAGAAAGTTGAGCAAAAAAGAAAAACGGTTCATCTTTTTTAATTTTGTAATAAGGGTGAATATTTGCTTTTCCGTAGAACACAATCAGTCGGGTGATTCGGCTCGGAAATCGGAAGCAAATTGTGCCCACAGGGAGGGCGATTGCGCGAAGAATTGACGGATGAGGGTTTTGGTTTGACGGTTGAGGGCTGGGGCTTTATGAATTATACGATTGGTATTAGCGCATGAGATTCCATATCTTTGCCACAAAATTCCACCAGAATCACCAGTTCAACATGCGCGAAGAATATTTCCGTTGGCACTCTCCCAACCTGAACATGAACATTGAGATGCTCGTATACGGGCATCAGGGCTATCCTGTTGTCCTCTTTCCCTCTTCGATGGGGCGGTATTTCGAAAGCAAAGATTTTGGGCTGACTGAATCGGCGCGCTGGTTCATCGAGCGGGGATTTATCCAGTTGTATTGTCCCGACAGCATTGACAAGCAAAGTTGGTACAACAAGGAGGTGCATCCGGCAACGCGGGCGCACAACCATGCCTGGTACGACAAAATGGTGTTGGATGAAATTGTACACCGGGTGCGCTGGAATACGCAATCGGGCAAAGTGGCGGTAGCGGGTGCCAGCTTTGGCGGCTACCACGCTGTCAATTTTGCGCTCAAGCACCCGGACGTGGTCAGCCACCTGTTTTCGATGAGCGGCGCGTTCGATATCCGGGCTTTCGTAGGCGATCACTATGACGACAATGTCTATTTCAACAACCCGGTAGATTATATCCACGGCCTCAGCCACCCCGATATCTGGCAGATGAAGATCATCCTTGGCACCTCGGAGTGGGACATTTGTTTAGAGGCCAACCAGCGCTTGTCCGGGCAGTTGCACCAGAAAAACATTCCCCACTGGCTCGACCTGCGCGGCTGGCAGAACCACGACTGGCCACTGTGGCGTGACATGTTTCCGCATTATTTGAGTTTGATCTGATCGTTTTTTGGAAGCACAAGAGCTTGTTCGGGAATTCCGGTTTGCCTGCTTGCCCATTTGCGAGTTTGCCTGCTTGAAAACTTTTACCCCTCTTTCCGGGCATTCGTTTTCTGGCGGGTTTTCACTGCTTTATCTTCTGCTTTTTCCGCTTTGCCTTCTGCTTTGTTGGATTTGCGCTGCGCTTTCAGCACGTTGGCACGGGCGCGGGCGGCGTCTTCTTTCGCTTCGGCAGCTTTCCGTTCTTTTTTATATGCACGCACTTCCGATTTTGCTTCTTTGTGTTCCTTCTTTAAAGTTTTGGCATCCGCTTTCACCGGGTCTTTGCTGCGCTCCGTTTCACTTTCTTTCTTTTTAAAACTGAAGACCTTCTCTTTTTTTTCTGCGGCGGGCTGCTGTTCTTCCTTTTTCTCTTCTTTTTTCTTGAATAACTGGGCTTGCGCCTCACCGGCGAAGCAAAGAACAAGGGCGAATGTCATAAAAAACACCAAACGATTGGAGATGGTCATGTTATGCGTTTATTTTGTGAAGAATTCCAAGTACTAACGCAGCCGGACTGCTTTTGATTATAAAGTCCGGCAATTCACGTTCAACCACATGCCTGTTCCTGATCACAGTACCCATCCGAACGTCAATCCGCATTTGAGCGAACAAATTGCGCAGCGCAAACCGAACGTGCTTTTGCCGGAAGGCTATGTGGCGCGCCTGCTCACGGGCGACCGGGTGGCTTTGGGCAGAGCCATTACGATGGTGGAGAGTTCGAGGGTGGATCATCAGCAATTGGCAGAGCACATTGTGGCGCAATGCCTCCCGCACAGCGGCAAAAGTTTGCGCATTGGCATCACGGGGGCACCCGGAGTCGGCAAAAGCACCTTCATCGAAACCTTCGGGTTGTATTTGTTGTCGCAGGGCCGACGGGTTGCCGTGCTGGCGGTTGACCCGTCAAGCCAGGTCAGCAAAGGCAGCATTCTTGGCGACAAAACGCGGATGTTCGAGCTGGCCTCCCAGACAAACGCTTTCGTCCGGCCATCGCCGGCGGGAGAATCGCTGGGCGGCGTGGCTCGCAAAACCCGCGAAACCATCCTGCTGTGCGAAGCGGCGGGCTACGATGTCATCATCATTGAAACAGTGGGGGTGGGGCAGTCCGAAACCGCCGTCCACTCCATGACCGATTTTTTCCTGCTTTTGCTAATGCCCGGTGCAGGCGACGAACTGCAGGGCATCAAACGCGGGATCGTGGAAATGGCCGACCTGATCGCCATTAATAAGGCAGACGGTGAACGAAAAGGCTTAGCCATGCGCGCAAAACGCGAGTACGCCGGCGCATTGCACCTCTTCCCACCCAAAAGCAGCGGATGGGAACCTCAAACAGTACTTTGCTCTGCCATTGAAAATTTGGGGATTACCGAAATTTGGGAATTATTACTCGCCTACCAAGACCTGACCTCTAAAAACGCCTACTTCCAGCAAAACAGAACCCGACAAGCGACCTTTTGGCTGCATGAAAGTGTCCAGACCCACCTCCACAACCTGTTTTACCGCAATGAACGGGTTCAGGAGCAGCTACAAGCAGTGGAAAAAGCCGTACTCGAAGGCAGCATGACGCCATTTAGAGGTGCAGCTTTGCTGATGGAAAAATTTTTGGCTCCGGATAAAATTGAATGACCCGGATAATCGCTGCAAAGCATTTGTCTGCAATGAAAAACCGCCATATAATAATCTTCTTTCACCCCTTCTTTCAGAATTTTTTATTCTGAAAAATTCGGCACATAATTTGCTTTCCCAAAAAAGTTTTTACCTTAGCCCCGTCGAAGCAAGCTAAAAATCTTCTGATTATGTTAAGCCGACAATGGAAAGCACTAACATTTACACTTTTTATTGGATTTCCCCTCGCTCACTGCGCCACTTTCAACAACGACCGTTCCACTGCTGATACAGTCGTTGTAAACAAAGAAATGGCTTTTGAAGAAAACCTTGTACGTCAACAGGTTACTTCTTATGCAAAGCAATATCTGGGGATTAACTACAAGTATGCCGGACGCAGCCCGAAAGGGTTTGACTGCTCCGGTTTTACGCACTTTGTAATGAACCACTTCAATGTGGCTGTATCGCCCTGTTCCCGCAACCAGGTTGGTCAGGGCAGGAAGATTGAACTTCCAAAAGTTCGTCCCGGCGATCTGATCTTTTTCCGCAGACCGAAATCAAAGTACATTTTCCACGTAGCGATGGTCGTTTCCAACGACAAAAGTGGTGTACACATCATTCACAGTACTTCGCGCGGCGTAGTTATTGACAATTTGAACGAATCGAAATACTGGAAACCTAAAGCTTACGCTGCCAGAGACGTTGTCTCGGGTAGTAGTTTTAAACTTCGGGACATAGATCCGCAATCGGAATTGCCGCTGCAAGGGCACCCGCTGCCGGATTTTCACCTGAACATGCTTGTTTATTTTATTTAAATCCTCCCGCTTCGATCATGCTTAAAAGGTTCTTGTCCGACATGTTACGGACAAGAACTTTTTATTTTTTTGGGATTTTACGATCAAAACCTTATTTTTGAATCGTAAAACTTAAAACCGCCACAATGCCAATGATTAAATTCGAAGACTATCAGTACACCCGTCCTGATATAGCCGTAATGACCGTTCAATTCAACGAACGCCTGATCCTATTTGAAAATGCAACTTCCTTTGAAGCGCAATCCCTTGCCTTCGACCAGCTCAACGAGCTGAAGGAAGATTTTTACTCCATGCGCAATATTTGCCAGATCCGGCACACGGTAGATACCACGGACGTCTTCTACGAAGCAGAAAACAGCTTCTTCGATGAGCAAATTCCCCATGTAGACGCGCTTACGCACCGCCTTTACGAGGCTTTGATTGCGGCGTCTTACCGGGAGGCGCTGGAAGCCAAATGGGGCCGCCAACTTTTCCGGATTGCGGAGTTGAGTTTGAAAACCTTTCTGCCGGAAATCATTGAAGACCTCCAGAAAGAAAATCGGCTGAGCAGCGATTACACTAAATTAAAAGCGGGCGCCGTCATCGAGTTTCGGGGAGAAACCTATAACCTCTCCTCCATGCACGGAATGGAAACTTCATCGGATCGGGAAACCAGGAGCGCGGCTTCCGAAGCCAAATGGGCGTTTTTTGTAAAAAATGCGGATGAATTCGACCGTATTTTTGACCAGTTGGTCAAAACCCGCCACCGCATCGCCCAAAAATTGGGGTATCCCAACTTCGTTCCTTTAGGCTATGCCCGCATGCTGCGCACGGACTACGACGCCGCGATGGTGAAAAATTTCCGAAAACAAATCGAGGAATTTATCGTCCCTTTAGCAACCCAACTCTTTGAAAGACAGCGCATCCGCTTAGGCTTAGATGCCCTGAAATACTACGATGACGATTTTCGGTTTGCCGCCGGAAACCCCAAACCCAAAGGCGATCCGGACTGGATTGTGGAGAACGCTTCTAAGATGTACGCCGAACTTTCGCCCCAAACCGACACTTTTTTCCGCTTCATGCGCGACTGCAACCTGATGGATCTGGAAGCCAAGCCCGGCAAAGCGACGGGCGGGTATTGCACCTATATCAACAAGTACCAGGCACCTTATATTTTTTCCAATTTTAACGGCAGCAGCCAGGACATTTACGTCCTGACCCATGAGGCAGGCCACGCCTTTCAGGTGTACAACAGCCGGAACATGGGCCTTGGAGAATACCATTGGCCGACCTACGAAGCCTGCGAAATCCACTCCATGAGTATGGAATATTTCACCTGGCCCTGGATGAACCTGTTTTTTTTAGAGGATGCAGATAAATATCGTTTTGCGCACGTCAATGATTCTGTCTGTTTTTTGCCCTACGGCGTGGCAGTGGATGAATTTCAGCACGTTGTGTACGAAAATCCGGATTTTACCCCGCAGCAACGCCACCAGGCCTGGCGCGAAATCGAACGCCGGTACCTCCCGCACCGCAATTACGAAGATAATCCCCATTTGGAAGCGGGTGCCTTTTGGCAAAAACAAACGCATATCTACGCTTATCCATTTTATTATATAGACTATACGCTGGCGCAAATCTGCGCTTTCCAGTTCTGGAAACGGAATAACGAAAACCACGAAAGCGCCTGGGCGGATTACGTAAGCCTTTGTAAGGCCGGTGGCAGCAAATCCTTTTTGGATCTCGTCGCACTGGCAGGGTTGCGCTCTCCGTTCGAAGACGGCTGCTTAGCTTCGGTGATTGACAATATTGAAGGCTGGCTGGATTCGGTGGATGATACAGCGTTTTAAGACCTCCTGTAGTTTGGGTGGGGTAGTAAAGAGGCAAAATGCAAGAGGCAAAATGTAAAACGCAAATTTATGACATTAAAATTATTGCGTCTTGCACTTTGCCTCTTGCACTTTCTTCCACAACTCCTTATCGCATCAGCACAACATCTCCTTTAAACAGGCGCACTTCGCCGTCAATGAATTCTACTTCTGCAAAATAAACAAACACCGCAGCATTCATTATTTGGCCGCGATGGGTGCCATACCAACCGTAGGCCGGATCATTGGGTTGGAAATTGTCCAACTCGATGATTGCTTCGCCCCAGCGGTTGAAAACTTTAAACGCCTTGATGCGCGCCACTTCTGGCCCCGCGTGGATGTACAACACATCGTTGAAGCCGTCGTCGTTGGGTGAAAACACGTTCGGAATGAATACATTGCGATTTTTAGCCACAAAAATGGTAATCGCATCCGTATCCGTACAACCGTTCTCGTCCGTCACCGCCACTGAAAATGCTGCCGTTTCAAATGGCCGAACCAAGGGGTCATAACAATTGGTGCAAGACAGGGCAGAGTCAATTTTCCAGGCATACGAAGCTACGGGATACGATGTCTGAGCCGGAAGCCTGATGCTGTCGCCCAGGCTGATTTGAACATCCGGCCCCAAGTCAACGATGAGTTCCTGCGGCTGGTTCACGGTCTCAATGATTGAGGTTTCGCAACCATTGGCGTCCTGCGCCTGAATAGTGTAAGTTCCAATACCTAAGTTGCCAAATACCGGACTCACCGTAAATGGCGCATTATCTAACGCATAAACAAAGGGCCCGACGCCACCCGTAACCGTAGAGACGTTGATGAACCCTTCGCGGTCGCCAAAACAAAGCGGGTCGGTAACTTCCGCGTCTATATCCAGCGGTTGAGGCGCGTTCAGGGTGGCCTGTGTCGTGGTGGTACAACCATTTTGGTCGGTCACCGTAACGGTGTAGGTATTGACAATCAGGTCTTCGATCGTTGAAGTGTTCAGGCCGGTATTCCACGCATAGCTATAAGGCACCGTGCCACCGACAGCCGAAGCCGTTGCCGTCCCGTCATTGCCGCCTGCACAACTGATGTTGAAGCCTTCGTTATCGGAAAGGGCAATGGAAGCATTCAACGCCGGCGGTTGTCCGATCGCAAAGTCAATGGTTCCTATAATTCCGTAACTGTCTGTCACGGCGATGCGGTAGTTGCCCGCCTGCAAGTTATTGATGAAGGCATTGGTATTGTTGGTTGCAATATTACCCGAACCGTTGAGCGGGTTCCCGCCAAGTCCCTGCCAGGTGTAAGAATAAGGCGCTGTTCCCACAGTCACCGAAAAACGGTATGTGCCGGTGGCATTGCCATTGCAAAGCGCCGCTGTTCCCTGGGTGTTGAACGACAACTGGCACGGGTGCGTGGTCAGGTTCAGGGTCACAATGCTGTCGCAACCAGATACGGACTGAAGCGGCACTATAAAAGTGCCCGTGCTGTTGAAGTTAGTCGTGCCCACCGTGAAGGTTTCGTCGTCGCAGATCAGCTCCGTCAGGGAAACCGCATAGACCGGGTTCACCGTCAGGTTCAGGTTGACGATGCTGTCGCAACCCGAAGCCGCCACGAGGATGTCCTGATACTGCCCGCTGTCGTCGTAAGAGGAAGCTCCAACCGTGAAGTTGTCGCCATCGCAGATTTCCTCCGTGAGGGTGGTCACCGGAATTGGAATGACGGTCAGGTTCAGGCGCACAATACTGTCGCAACCGGTGATCACGGAAGTGAGTACATCCTGGTAGTTGCCGCTCACCGCATAATCAGAGGTTCCCACCGTATACATTTCGCCGTCACAGATGGATTCCACTAAGTTGGTTAGAGGAATCGGATGCACGGTCAGGTTCAGGGTTACCATGCTGTCGCAACCCGACACTGCGGCTAAGGTATTCTGATAAGTACCGCTTGTTGTGTAGTTGGAGGTCCCAACCGTGAAGGTTTCCCCATTACAAATGGCTTCTGTCAACGTAATATTCTGCGTTGGCACCACGGTCAGATTCAGGTTCACCGTACTGTCACACCCCGTTAGCACCGAGGTCAGCACGTTTTGGTAGATGCCGGTCGTGGTGTAGATCGAAGCGCCCACCGGCCAGGATTGCCCTTCGCAGATGGTTTGTACCAAGTTGGTTTGAATCAGGTTGCGCACCGTCAGGTTCAGGTTCACGATGCTGTCGCAACCATTCGCGGCGACGAGCACATCCTGGTAAGTTCCGCTGGCAGAGTAGGTGGAGTTGCCAACGGTGTAGGAATCGCCGAAGCAAACGGTTTGCGTAAGGTTGGTTTGAATCAGGTTGCGCACCGTCAGGTTCAGGTTGACAATACTGTCGCAACCGGTAAAGGCAGTCAGGATGTCCTGATAGGTGCCGCTGGCGGTGTAGGTAGAGTTTCCGACCGAAGAACTGTCGCCAAAGCAGATAACTTCTGTTAGATTTGTTACAGGGATCGGGTACACCGTCAGGTTCAGGTTGACCGTGCTGTCACAACCGTTTGAGGCCGTCAGAATATCCTGATAAACCCCGCTCATCGTATAATTAGAGCTGCCCACCGGATAAGTTTCGCCATCGCAAATGAATTCGGTGAGGTTGGTTACGAAAACCGGATTGACGGTCAGGTTCAGGTTGACGATGCTGTCGCAGCCATTGGCCGCCACCAGGATGTCCTGATAAGTACCGGAAACGGTGTAATTGGAAACGCCGACCGTATAAGTCTCTCCGTCGCAAATGGTTTCCACCAGATCGGTAACCGGCACAGGCAAGACGGTCAGGTTCAGGTTCACAAAACTATCGCAACCGTCCTGCGCCAGGAACAGGTTCGAATACATCCCCGTCTCGTCGTATACCGTCGTACCAACCGTGAAGGTTTCCCCTTCGCAAATGCTTTCCACTAAGTTAATCAGGTAAAAAGAAGTAATGGTCAGGTTCAGGTTAACGATACTGTCGCAACCGACGGCAGAAGTAAGCGTATCGCTGTACATGCCCGTAGCATTGTAGGAAGAGTTTCCAACCTGATAAGTCGCCCCGTTGCAGATGCTCGTTGTGATATTGGTTACCGGATTCGGAGCGACGGTCAGGTTCAGCGTTACGATGCTGTCGCAGCCATTAGCTGCCACCAGAATATCCTGATAAACCCCGCTCACCGTATAACTGGAGGTGCCAACAGAATAGATTTCTCCGTCGCAAATTAGTTCTGTAAGGCTGGTTTCCGGAACATCCAGTACCGTGAGATCCAGGTTTACAATGCTGTCGCAACCATTGGCTGCTACCAAAACATCCTGATAAGCGCCGGTTGTGGTGTAATTGGAGGTTCCTACCGTATAGGTTTCCCCGTCGCAAATGTTTTCCACCAGATCCGTTACCGGTACGTTCAGAATAACCAGATTCAGGGTAACCGTACTGTCACAACCATTCGCTGCCGTAAAGGTCTGCTGGTAGTTACCGGCCATCGTGTAGGCTGTACTGCCAACCGTATAACTTTCTCCGTTGCAGATGGAGATATTCAGCGTGACATCCGGGGTGTTCAACACCGTCAGATTCAGGTTGACAATGCTGTCGCAGCCGGTGACCAAAGAAGTCAGCGTATTTTGATAAATGCCGGTCGCCGTATAGGTGGAGTTGCCAACCGTGAAGCTTTCATCGTCGCAGATGCTTTCCACCAAGTTGGTCACCGGAATGGGGTATACCGTCAGGTTGAGGTGGAACACACTGTCGCAGCCCGAAGGCGTAATGGAAGGGAGGTCATACAAACCGGTTGTGGTGAAATTCATCCCGCCGACGCTGTACACGTCCCCGTCGCAGATTTCCACTGCGCCAAAACCTTCCAGAATATCATTCACGGTCAGGTTTAGCGTCACAATACTGTCGCAACCCGAAGCAGCTACCAGCGTATTCATATAGGTACCCGGTGTATCGTAGGTATTGGTGCCTACGGAATAAGTTTGCCCGGTACAAATGCCAATGTTAAGCAGGGTCGTCAGCGGCTGAATCACGTTCAGGTTCAGGGTGACGATGCTGTCGCAGCCGGTTACCGAGGAGACAAAGGTTTCAACGTAGGTGCCGCTTACCGAATAAGGGTTGCCATTAAAAGTTAAAATTTGCCCCTGGCAAATGTCCTCGTCAAAGGTTGTGGCCGGAATTTCCAGCACCTCCAGATTGAGGGTGACCAAGCTGTCGCAACCGTTTACAGAATTCAGCGTCACCATATACACGCCGTCCGTATCGAACGTACTTCCGCCAAGCGTATAGGTATCTCCGTCACAAATGGTCGCGTTTGCCGTGCCGGTGATGGCACCGAGAACCGTCAGGTTCAGCGTAATAATGCTATCGCAGTTGTTGGCTGCCACCAGGGTATCGCGGTAGGTACCGGTTGCGTCATAAGTAGAATTGCCCACCGAAAAGCTTTCGTCATTGCAAATCGTTTCCGTCAGCGTTGTGAAACGGTGCGGACGTACGGTTAGGTTTAGCGTGATTGTACTATCGCACATCTGTGGGCGCAATGAGGGCACTACCCGGACATGCGTTCCCTGAGTCGTGAATTGTTGGCCACCAATGGTATAACTCTCTCCCTGACAAATAGATGCATTGATCGTGGTCGTTATTGGTGGCAATACCGTCAGGTTCAGGTTCACCGTACTGTCACAACCGGTGCTTGGAGAAATCAATACCTGGGTATACATGCCGGTGGTTGTTCTGGGAGGCCCGGCACCAATGGTTACGCTTTGCCCGGCGCAGATGGTTTGTGTGAGATTTCTGACAATGAGCGCCCGCTCAAAGAGGTTGATGTTGACAACACTGTCACACCCGCCCACGCTTGGCAGGACAAAATTGAAAAAGCCCGATTGGTTAAGATAAATATTGCCACCCACCACGTATTCGTCGCCATTACAAATAGTAGCGGAGATGTTAACGGGTGCCGGAACCGGATAGACCGTCAGGTTGAGTACGGTCTGGTTGTTGCAGCCAAACGGGGTCAATTGGTTGATGGTGTAAACCCCGGTTGCACCATAATTTACACCCGCTATGGTCACAAATTCCCCCTGACATATACTCTCGTTTCGGAGCGTGAATAAATTGGGATTTACCGTCAGGTTCACTGTAACGGTGCTGTCGCACCCGCCATTCACCGTGGGAAGGGTGACACTGTAAACCCCTCCGGAAGAAAGCGCCTGGCTGCCGGGGCCGCCGGGCGTACCCACCCAGTATATCTGGCCTGCGCAAATGGATGCGTTCACGTTGGTAAACTGCGGAGGCCGAACCGCCAGCGTCAGGGTATAGATGTCTAAACAGCCATCGGGGCCGGTTGAGTTAACTGTGTAGACGCCGGAGTTGAAAAAGGTCTGCCCCTGGAAATTGTAGCTTTGCCCCTGACAAATTGTTGCGGATGCGGGGATCATATCCGGTGGTATAATGATGATGTTCCGGCAAAATGGAACGCCCTGGCTACAGGGGTTGGAGGGTGTCACGCACAACTGCGCAATACCTGACGGCGTTCCCGGGGGGATCGTAATGGCAGCATTCTGCGTATAAGCCACCTCTACGCCATTGAGGGTCCAGGTATAAATACTGGCAAACGGTACCGCAGTTGCATTAGCGATCAGGATTTCGCCCACACAAAAAGGGGAGTTGATCGGCGGCGGAAACGTTGACGCCTGGGATACTGTCGGCGCTACGGTTGAGCCCTGGGTCACATCTACGCTAAAATCACAAATGTCGGCATTGCTCCCATCTATGACGATAAAATAAATACCGCCCACCTGGAGGCCGGCCATGTTAAACGTTGCAGGAGTATTGGGGTTGATATCTGGGTAGCACTCCGACACCAGCTGGAAATCCTGGCAAGTCAGTGTGTTATAAATTCCGATTTGCAATCCATTGGCAGTCTGACAGTTAAAAGGCGTTATCACAATCTGAATATCTGATGTTCCGGCCACAAACCCCACCCATTGGGTATTGTGCAACTGAGGCGCACAGAAACCCGGAGGCGCCATGCCCAGATCAGTAATGCCATTATTGCCAACTAACCCGTCAATGTCACAAAGAACGCAGGCATCCTGGCAGGTACTGGCTAACACAAGGAGTCCACCCGGACATTCATCTGGTGGCTCTTGTGCAAACGCCGTATTTACTAACAAAAAAACAAGGGTGATTGAAAGTAGCAATTGCTTCATGAGCAAACAAAATTACATGGGTTAAAAAAATATAGTTCTCTCTGTCAACTTATGCAGATAAAAAATACAGTGCCTACACTTCAGGCGATGAAGTGCCGCATAAAGCAAGGTCTTGGTATTGAACGGTTATAGGGGTATACAACGCAGGCCACTTCGCAGTTGGAAGCGCTGCGCAATAGGGATGAATTGTAAGTTTGGGCTATGTGCCGCTTTGCTTCAAATTAGGGAAATCCTTCATTTTTAGAATACATTTCCCCGGAGGAATAGATGTTTATTGTGTTTTTTGGGGTACTAATTAAAGCGAAGGTACAAATATATGTTCCATCGCTGCTTTTGCAAAAAATATTTTCTGTGTCGGGATTATTGCACAATTTTTAATTTGGATAGAAGCTGAAGGGGCGTTGTTGCAAAAACGACAAAAAAAATGCCAGGTTCCGCCTGAAAAAAATCATCTGCGGCCTGGCAATCTTTACCTGAAATTTTTAACGGAAAAGCGCGGATTAATGCAACCGAAAGCGATCCACCTCTTCTAAGGTATCCGGATTGACGACTTCCACCTCGATCTTCTTTTTATGCACATGAAAAAAGACCAGGGCATGCTGGGTCGTAAACCCGCTCACATAAGGCGTCCAGGGCGTTTGTTCCTGCGCGTAGTAGGGAGCGCCGGCCGCACCGTTATTGATTTGGTAGATGGTTCGGGACAACCTGATTTTGGGCTTATCGTAGTTTTCCGGATAAATGACCGTTTCAGGGGTTAGCCGAAGGCGGTTGTAATTGTGTTCGTCGCCGGTGAGGATGGCTCGCACTTTGGTACTTTTGTTTACAATAATATCAAGGATTTGGTCGCGGCGCTCAATGATGCCTTTGTCCAATGCCTTGCCGGCAATGTAAGGCCGGGGGGTGTTGTCGCCGCCATACCACATGTCGTCGCGCACGTGGCCCCCGTTGGGGAAACACGGCGTGTGCTGCGTAGTGAAAATATGGTCAATGGTTTTGTCTTTTTCCAGCATGGCGATGGTGTTCTCCAGCCACTTCAACTGCTGATCCATGATGTATCCGTGCAGCCCGCCGCCAGTGTGTGGAATGCGTGTTGTGGTTGGCGCATAGAGGTAGTTCGAATTCATGACGATCACCGCCACATTGTCGTAGGTGTAGTAAAAAACATTTTCTTTATAGGAAGGGAAGTCCGTCTGGCTTGGATCCGGATCGTAAGAAGCGCCGTCTTCGCTGTCGGGCCCATTGTTCGGATTCACAAAGTTTTCATTAAAAATAGCTTCCGCAGATTCCGTTTCAAAAGGGAAACGATTGACCTGAAAAGAAACGGAATCCTTGCCATCCGGCGATTTATACATAAATTTCCGCATAAGTGCCTCGTGGTTGCCCATCCCTGCAATCAAAGGCGTATAGTGGGTAAACGGCTGCACCCCGCGTTTCCAGTTGGCGTATTGCAGGCGCATATTGTCGGGATTGACTAAGTAGCCGTTGATGAGGTCGCCGGTAAACTGCATGAAAGCCGATTTTTTAAATCGCCCTAAGGCCATAATCTTCTTCATGATGTAGTTATTCGATCCCCATACATTGCGCTCGCCGCCGCCTTGCCCGGCGCGGGAATCGCTGGCATACGTAAACGAAAAAGGCTTGCGCGAACCCGGGCGGGGCGCGGTGCGGAAAGAAAAACTTAGTTCCATGTCTCCGTAGCGCACGGTATAAGGATATTCCGTTGCTGCCGACAGCCCGGTAATGGCGATTTCGTGATATGTGGTTGCCTCGCGATCCGGGAAGGTTTTTCCGCCAACGGCAATTGACGCCAGCACCGGTCGGTTGGTGGTGAAAGATATCGTAGCGCCTTCCGGGGAAAGCAGGTTGATGAACGGCCCTTCAATGATGGTGGGGATAACCTCGAAAGGCCCCTTTCCTTTGAAACTGACGATGCCGTCGTAGAGCATTTGCCCCGTGTGGTCGGTCACGCGGTAGCCCAAAGTGCCTTTTTGTTGGCGCTCCCAGCCGACCATATCATAAGTTCCGGACATGGATTTGATCGGAACGGTGGCTTTCCCTTCTTTGATGTTCACCGGGGCGCGAAAATAGACCGGGTGCGGATAGTCTGTGTCGCCGTAAGGAATGAACCCATAGTACAACTTGCCGTTCAACCCGAGGTCGAAACTGAATTCAAGGCCATTGTCTGTGCCCACCGGGCTGCCAATCAGCAACTCCAGGGTATATTTTGGCGCCTGTTCTTGTGCGAATACCTTTTGACCCTGATATTCCAAATATACCTGCCCGTTCTCTATTTTGATGTTGGAATAGACTTTCGGAACGGTTCGGGCTGGTTGGGCAAGGCCGCAAAAAAGGGTTGTCAAAGCAAAAAATAGGCTGAAAATGAGTCTGGTAAGCATGGTGTAGTTTTTATAAAATGTTTAATTCCAAACAAATCGGCGACATTTATTCGTTCAGAGACCCTAAAGATAAAAGGCATTTCCATTTGAATGCCTTTGGACAATATGAATTGTAGTTTAAGTATTCCTGAATTTTGCAAAATCCCCCGTTCTGGCTACGTTATCCTTTCGTTAAAGCGCCGGAAGAACTGTTCAATTGCCCTACTTTTACCGTTTGTTTTTCACTACAGTGAAGCCGCCGGCCCAGTCGCCGGAAAGCGAGGAACTGTAGACGCTAAGTTATGCAGCTGCACAAAAAAATCGGATGGGGAAGCGCTGCCGCTATTGTAGTGGCCAATATGGTGGGGACGGGCGTCTTCACCACGTTGGGCTTGCAATTGAAGTACCTCCAGAATACCTGGACTATCCTTTCCGTTTGGGTCATCGGGGGTGCGATTGCACTTTTTGGCGCGTTTAGCTACGCCGAACTCGGTGCGCGCCTTCCGCGTTCAGGGGGCGAATACCATTTTTTGTCCAGAATTTACCATCCTTTTGTTGGCTACCTTTCCGGCTGGATTTCGCTCACGGTGGGGTTTTCAGCCTCCATTGCATTAGCGGCAATGGCCATGGCTTTATACCTTGAACCGCTGAGCAATATTCCCAAACAGTGGATTGCATTGTTCACGATTTGTGGCGTTGCCCTGGCGCATTCTTTCAGCATTCGACAGAGCAGCGTTTTTCAGAACAGTTTTACGATTCTAAAACTATTGTTGCTGATTTTCCTGATCTGGATGGGATTAGAGCGGGCGCCCCATGCGCACGCGCTCGACTGGAGCAATACCTGGAAATCGGAAATTGTACAACCGTCTTATGCCATCCTGCTGGTGTATGTCATGTATGCTTTTTCGGGCTGGAATGCGGCAGCTTACATCGTGGAGGAGATCAAATCGCCGGCACGCAACCTGCCCCGCGCACTGATCGGCGGCACAATATTGGTGAGCGTGTTGTTCATTGCCCTGCAGGTATCTTTTTTGATGCAGGCACCCACCGCAGCGCTGCAAGGCAAACTTGATATTGCCCTGGTGGTCACGGAGCGCATGTTTGGCGAGCAAGCTGGCCGCATCGTCAGCCTGCTCATTGCCCTGCTGCTCATTGCCAGCATCAGCGCCATGACCTGGGTGGGGCCGCGGGTGGTACGGGCAATGGCCAATGATTTTCAACTTTGGCGGTTTTTTGGAAAAGACAACCAACGGGGCATTCCCGTGCGCGCGATCTGGTTGCAAACTGCCATCAGCGGCTTCATGGTGCTGACCAGCTCTTTTGAAAAAATATTGCTGTACAGCGGTTTTGTGCTGCAATTTTTTACAACTTTAACGGTGGTAGGCGTCATTGTTCTGCGCTTTCGCGAAGGGCCGCCTCAAGGTTATCGCAGCCCGGCTTACCCGCTTTTTCAGGTGCTTTTTCTGGTTTTCAGCATTGGTATGCTCGTTGTGCTGGTGCAAGAGGAACCCCAAAACAGCCTTTGGGGCTTTGTGAACGTAGCGCTGGGAGCCGGATCTTATTGGTGGAACCGCCGACACGAGCGAAACTCTGGTATCATAGAGAAAAATCTATCGTAGAGTCCTATCTTCGCCGCAAAAGAAGAAACGTCTTATGGCTACTTCAGGAAAATCTGCTGCCCGGCGCCCCGCGCCTCCCAAAACCAGCCCCAAACGCCGCCGCATGGGGCTACTGATGCTGTTGTTGTTGATCCCGATTCTTATCGGCCTCGTATACATGGCTTTGCCATCCAAACCAAAAACCATGGGCCCGAAATTTCAAAAAGAAGGTGCACTCCAGTTCACGGATGAATTGCAAACCAAAGTGCTGGCCAGCATTGACATCGAACTTGCCGAAACGGATGACGACCGGACACGCGGACTAATGTGGCGCCGCTCCATGGAAGAAGAACAAGGCATGTTATTTATTATGGATCGGCAGGAAATGCAATCCTTCTGGATGCTCAACACCTATATTTCGCTCGACATCCTTTATATAGACGAAGCGTATCGGATTGTCACCATCCGGAAAAATACCAAACCACAAACCCTCGATCCGATTCCTTCATCGCAATCGGCGCGCTATGTGCTGGAAGTGGTAGGGGGGTATTGCGACCGGCACGGCATCAAAGAAGGCCATTTTATTAAATACCAACGCACACCCGCAGGATAAGATGGCAAGCGAGGTCAAAATAGAATGCCCGAAATGCAGTTGGCAACCCGATGGCGGGTCACACTGGCAGTGTACCTGCGGAACGCTTTGGAATACCTTTGATACCGCTGGTCGTTGCCCGTCCTGCAACAAGCAATGGAAGCATACCTGCTGCCCGACCGATCCCGGGGGCTGCGGGCAGTGGTCCCTGCATTTGGATTGGTACAAAAATTTAGACAAATGGCTGGAGGAGGAAATTGAAGCGGTGAAAGAGGAAGTATTTATTTAGTTGGAGAGCGCTGTTAGCTTTTTGAAAGCTAACAGCGCTGCAAACCACTTTCATTTCGCCAACACCACCCGTTCTGTCACCTCATTGGCGCGCAACAAATAAACCCCGTTTTGCAAATGCGACAAATCCAGCGTCAGGCGGCCATCCAACCCCGTGTTTTTGGAGAGCAATAGCCTGCCCGTTATGTCATTTAACACCACCGTAACCGGTTCATTTGGTTGATCAATAACAATTTCCAGGCTGCCGCGACTGGGATTTGGAAATACACGCATCGTACCCGGCTGATCGAAACGCACACAAGCCACATTGGAATATTCAAAACTTCCGTCTAAATCTAAGCTGCGCAGGCGGTAACAGTTTGTACCATCTGCCGGCTCGTGGTCGGTAAAGTGGTACCGGTTTAGTGCTGATGAATTTCCGTGGCTGGGTACGGTGCCAATTGGTTCAAAATTGCCGACTAATCGGTTCGCTGCCATTATGACCCGCTCCACCTCAAACCGGTCATGGTTGATTTCAGACGCTGTGGCCCAGGTGAGCCGCGCTATTTTATCTACGCCCACGGCCCTGAGCGGTTCAGAAAATTCTACCCGCAGCGGTTCAAATTGCACATCGCCATAAAAAACACCCCGCCCCCAGGTGGACATATAAACGCGGCCTTCCATCTGTAAATCGCCCTCAAGGTTGGTAATCAGGCCAAGCGGATAATTGATGAAGCCTGTGATATCGGTAAACGTGATCCCATTATCCCCGCTGTAATAAATCCCTTCTGTCTGGTTGAGTACCCCGTGTACGAATAAGGTGGCATTTCCCGAAGCCTCAACAGGCATGCCCAACCCGAAATGATAGACCGTGTCAATGCCGGGAATGGTATCCCAACTGACGCCGCCATCCGTGCTGTGCCAGAGTTTGCGCTCGGAACCGGAAGTATCGCTTTCCAATGGATTTTCACTGTAAGGCGCAAACCAAAGGTTGCCCTCGCGGTAAGGATTGGCCTTCAATTGCCCGAAATTGGTAGCAGGCAGGCAACCCTGGCACATTTTCGACCAGGAGGCACCGCCATTGTTGCTCGCCCAGATTTGGGCACTGAAAGCCGTATCTACCGGAACGGCGTAGTAATAAAAGCGGCTGCCATTCACTTTGTCGCTTTCCAGAAACTTACCGATTCTGGATGTACTGTTGAGCGTGAAAGGAAAACTGCCGCCCGGAAATCTAAGGCTGTCGCACAAGATCCAGGTCAGTCCGCCGTCCGTAGTATACCGGGGATGGTTGATGACCGGGCCATCTGGGCAACCGCCAAGGAACGTGCGAAATTCAGGTACCCAGACCATATTAAGCGAGTCGGTTCCGGAAAGGGCAATGTTTCCGCCCCAGGGTGCAGCTTCGCAACCCGCAGGCCTGCTCCAGAAATCGCTCCAGTTAAGACCCGCATCGTGAGAAATTAAGCACTGCCGGTTGGTGGCCGGACTCCCGGGGTCGCTGCCCACGATAGCAACCGTGGTCGGCTTTTTATTGCAATAAGTAAGGCTGAGTCCATTGCCCTCCCAGCCCCGGATAATTTTTTCTTCTGGAACGTTGTCCGTATTGGCATACCCAAATCCCAGCACATCAGCAACGGCTGTAAAAAAATGGTTCCCGTCCGGATTGGGCGGTGCGATCATCTGATTGACGCGTAGTTCTTCCAACCCCTGCATATAACCCGCTGCAACTACACTCACTGAATCGGAAGTGTAATCGGCCACCCGGTACATCCCATGCCCTGTAGCCAGCAATAGGTTGTTGGAATCCAATGGATTAAAAGCAATTCCGCCTACTTCTTCGTAAGGATGACTTTGGCCGTAGCCCCAGGCGGGCACCACGATAGAACTGGCGCGATAATCGGATAAACAGGTTTGAAAAACGTCCGACGGTTCATCGGAAATCAATTTCCAGTCCGGGGTTAAAGCGGTGAAATTTTCTGTGTAAAAAATCTTGCGGGGGGTGAAGCCTTTCGCAACCGCCGCCACCACATCCGGGTTAGAAGGTTGTACAGCTACTGCATTATAAGGAAAAGTTGTATAGATGGGGCAACCCCCAATATTGGGAAGGCCGGGTGTTTTATCGGTCCAGGCACCGATGGAACAACTGCCTCCCGGCTCGTACTGCCAGATGGCGCCGTCTGGGATACCCCCGGCTGCCTCGTAGGCCACAATAAGTTTTCCCGCACTGAAGACGGCGCGGACGGGCATGTAATAGGAGGTGTCCGGCCCCCCTGAAAGGTGGCAAAACGACTGGCCGCCGTCGCTGCTGCGCCAGATGCCGCCGCCAATGACCCCTACGTAAATATTTTTGGAAACCAATTGCTCCTTGATTTCCTCCAGCTCCGTTGGATCAAAAACGACGAAGCTCAGCCCGCCCGGTACCAACAGCCCTCCAGCGCTGCCAATGACCGGGAACGTATCCACCCGGGCCCAGGCAAGTCCTTCGTCGTTGCTGCGCCAAAGTCCATTTTTGCGCGAGCCGTAATACATCAAATCAGCGTCGTTTGGGTCTATTGCAAGGCGTTCACCAACGTGCTTCCACTGGGAATTGCCGCGCACTTCCACCGTGCCGCCGGGCCAGCCCCCCATATTCGCCCAACTCACCCCGTTGTTTTCACTCTTACTCAGGTAGGAAGGCAGCCCATTGCCGGAAACGGCGTAAATAACCTGCGTGTCCTGCGAGGTGTTGTAGTTGAGCGCAAAACTCTCCACATTCGCTATTGCCTTATTTCTGGTCAGGGTTATGCCGTCGGTGAGGTTGCCCCAAAAAGCGCCGTACCATTTAAAAACCCCTCCAACGTCTGTTCGTATATAGGTTTCTCCATTAAAAGGATGAACCAGCAGGCCATCCACAAAGCCCATTCCCTGGGTATTGAAAGGCCGCCATACGGCAGTTGGTTGTGCAGACAGCGCTTGCCAAAATAGGGCAACGCCTGCAGCAGTGAGCAGCAGCGCTCTTTTCATAAGCCGATTGTTTGTAATTAAGAAGCGTGTAGAACCCCGGACATTAGACGTCAGACGAGCCCGGTGTTCTTATAAAATATCTTTCTTAACGAATTGTGAAGAGATTCTCTTTTGTCGCAGACAAGAAAATTTTCGGCTTATTTTTGCAGACCGAATTTACTTTGCGCTGCCGACAGGTTGTATTGAACCGCCCGGCAGTGCCCGGTATGACAAAAACGGCTTCGTACCGCTGTTGGTGCGGGGCATAAAAAGAAGGACTATGCGTCAACATTTCATTGCCCCATCCTTGCTCGCAGCCGATTTTACAAAGCTCCGGGCGGAAATTGACCTCGTCAACGAGAGCGACGCCGATTGGCTCCATTTGGACGTCATGGATGGGCGTTTTGTGCCCAACATCACTTTTGGCATGTTCATCGTGGAGGCCATCCGGAAATTGTGTAAAAAACCGCTCGACGTACACCTGATGATCGTGGAGCCGGAAAAATACGTGGAGCGCTTCCGCGATGCCGGTGCTGATGTCATTTCTGTACACTACGAAGCCTGCGACCACCTGCATCGGGTGGTTCACCAGATCAAAGCGACCGGTGCCAAGGCAGGTGTGGCGCTCAACCCGCATACGCCCGTTCACTTGCTGGAAGACCTGATTGAGGATATTGATCTGGTTTGCCTCATGTCGGTCAACCCCGGCTTTGGCGGACAAAAGTTTATTTACCAAACGATCCCCAAAATCCGGAAGCTCAAAGAGTTGATTACGACTCGCAATACCCGAACTTTGATTGAAATTGACGGCGGCGTGGGTCTCCAGAATGCAGAAAGCCTGCTCCAGGCCGGCGCCGATGTGTTGGTGGCCGGCAACAGCATTTTTGGCGCAAGCGACCCTAAAGCAGCCATTCGACAAATGAAAGAAATCGGAAAATTGGAAATTTTAGTTTAAAATGCACCTGCATGGCATCTGTACTTGATTTTGTAGGCAATACGCCCTTAGTGGAAATTCGCCATGTCATTCAAAAGCCGGGCGTCACCGTGTATGCCAAACTGGAAGGACACAACCCCGGCGGCAGCGTCAAAGACCGGGCGGCGCTGGGCATGATCCAAGGCGCATTGGAACGTGGCGACATTAAGGCGGGCACACGGCTGGTGGAAGCCACCAGTGGAAATACCGGCATTGCTTTAGCCATGATCGCCCGGCTCTATGGCTTGGACATCACGCTGATTATGCCCGATAATTCCACGCTGGAACGGGTACAAACCATGCGTGCGTTCGGCGCGGAGGTCATCCTGACGCCTGCCGAAGCCGGGGGCATTGAACACTCCCGGGAATTTGCGGAAGATCTGGTAGCGAAAGGCGGCTACTACATGCTCAACCAGTTTGCCAACGACGACAACTGGGGGATGCACTACCGCACCACCGGCCCCGAAATCTGGCGCGATACCGACGGCAAAATCACCCATTTTGTCTCCTCGATGGGCACCACCGGTACCATTATGGGCGTTTCGCGCTACCTGAAGGAGCAAAACCCAAAGGTTGAAATCGTAGGCGTACAGCCGGTAGAAGGCGACAATATCCCGGGCATCCGCCGTTGGTCGCCGGAATACCTGCCCAAAATTTTCGACCCGCTCCGGGTAGATCGCACCATTGAAGTTTCCAGCGATGAAGCCACCCAAATGATGTTGCGGTTAGCGAAAGAAGACGCGATTTTTGGGGGCATCAGCAGTGGCGGCTCCATTGCGGCTGCTGCCAAATTATTGAAAACGCTCGATTCCGGCGTCATCGTTTGCATCATCTGTGACCGGGGCGACCGCTATTTGTCGTCGGGGGTTTTTGGATAGGGGAGTTGGCCAACATCATACGTCCGCCTCCCATGTCGCACTAAAAATTCGCCCACTTTCTGGTAATCTACCCCCGGTGTTTCGCCCGGATTGATAATATATAAGGCCGTGCTATCTGCCATTTCCTGAACAATCGGAATGATTTTTCTGCGCGCATTCGTCAGGTAAAAAGAGGTTGTCGGTTGCATGTCAATGTCTTTGTACACGTACATGGGTCGGTCGGGCAAAAGTTTCCCGGCTTCGATGGTGGTGGTGCGGCAGCGGGTGCCAAAATCTTCGGCGTGTCGGTCGGGCAATACAAACCAGTTGAACCCGATTCTGAATACCAACAAGACTAAGATGGACAGCAACAACCGACGGGCAGGCTGCCGGAACATCCAGTACGTCAGCAACCCCAGAGCCAGCACGAGCGGCAGGGCTTTGAGCGCTGAGTCAGGAATGCCCTGCGTGCGCTCTAAAAACAGGGGAAGGAAGCTCAGGCCTGTAATGCCAATACAAAAGCCCACCAAAAAGACCTGTATGGTTTTGTATTGCCACGTACGTGCTGCTTCGTGCAGCGGGTGGAGGTACAAAAATATCGAAAACAGCAACGGATTTAGCATCAGCAGGTAGCGCGGATATACCTCCGGGGAAGTCCAATAAATCAGAATATTTGCCAAAAAAGCCACCGCATTGAACGCCATCAACGGATGTTCGCGCAGCCGTTGCAGGAGGTCTTTGCGCAGGCAATACAGAATCATTAGCGACCACGGCAGGAAGTGGTACACCATTTCAAAAGGAAAGGTAAAAAAGTGCAGCACCGTTTTCCACCAGCCGAATTGCACCACGGTGCGTTTGGAGGATTCTGAAAACAGGGTGGTGAACACGTTTTCCAAAGAATTGTATTGGTGGTAAGCCAAATAATAAGCGCCCACAACCGCAAGAAATAAGGTGCCCCCCACAAAGTGCCAAACCGAAAACAGGCGCCGGAATTGGCCTTTGAGCACAAACCAGACCAGCAGGGTTGTCCCCTGAAACACCACTGCAGGCAGGCCCTTCATCATAAAGCCGGCAGCTGTGAGCAGGTAGGACAGCAAAAACAGTTTGCGCCAGTTGCCGCGCTCAAATTCGTGGAAAATAACCATAAATAAAGTGAACGTAATCCACGAAAACCCGATGTCAATGAGGCCGAGCAGGGAGTCCCAAAACAAAATTCTGCCGCAGGTAATCAGGAAAAATGCATTCAGAAAAGCGGTGCGCGCGTCGAAGTGTTTCCGGAAATAATAATAAACCGTAGCGGCGTAGCCCAGCAGACAAAACAACGTGGGCAACCGCGCTGTGAATTCGCTGATCTGGCCAAAGGCATTGAAAAAAAGTAGCAAAAACCAGTTGTAGAGCGGCGGCTTGTTGTAGTAAAATTCGCCGTGCAGGGTAGGCGCGATGTAATTACTAGACAATTTCATTTCCAGCGCAACCAACGAGCGGATGGCCTCATCGTCAATAAAGGTCATCAGGCCGAGGTTGATGAGCAGAGCCGGAAACAGCAGAATGGCAGCGGCCACGAAGAGCCACTTTTCGGGTAATTGCTTGACAGACACGCAGGATTGATTTTCAAAATGCGCTGCGAAGATACTAATCCTGTAACTTCTCGCCAAAACTTAGATCGCCTGCATCGCCCAAACCGGGCACGATAAAGGATTTGGCGGTGAGTTCGTCATCCAGAGCGCCCATCCAGATGCGGGCTTTGGGGAACAACCGCTGCACGTGCTCCAGCCCGTAGGAAGAAGCAATGGCGGTAACAAAATGGATGGCCGCAGGTTCGCCGAATTCCCGCAATTCTTTAGCCGCCAACGCAATGGAAGCGCCCGTAGCCAGCATCGGGTCAGATAAAATGAGGACGCTGCCCGCTAAGTTGGGGCAGGAAACGTATTCCAATTTGATCTCAAACGTACCGTCTTTGTGGTGTTTGCGGTAAGCGGAAACAAAAGCGTTACCGGCATCGTCGAAATAATTGAGCATCCCTTGGTGAAAGGGCAGCCCCGCCCGAAGGATTGTACCCAAAACCACCTGTTGCAGGGGCATCTGCACGGTCGTCATTCCCAGCGGCGTTTCTACTTTAACGGGGTGGTATTTCAGCGTTTTGCTGATTTCGTAAGCCAGAATTTCGCCCAGCCGCTCCATATTACGCCGGAAGCGCATACGGTCTTTCTGAATGTGTACGTCGCGCAACTCCCCGATGAACCGGTGGCCGATGTTGTTGTGTTCGCTTAGGTTGAAAACCATGCTTCTTAAGTTTGTTCCCCTAAAGCTAACAATATTTTGTGGACGAGCGGGTATTATTTATGTTTAAAAATAATGAAAACTGGCAGGAGTGAAGGCGTGACTATCCGTCATACCTTCACTTTTCAGATCGAAACCCTTCCCCTCCTCCATTCACGAACCTCATCTTCAAATCACTAAATTTTCAAATCAATCGCCTCAAATCTTCACCACCTTCACCCCCAGCGGTGCCCCGTCTTCGCGCTCGTACCGCATAAAATAAACGCCCGGCGGCAGCGCTCCCAAATCGGCCTGCACTTCCAGCGCGCCGGAGGGCAGGGTCTGTTCCCACACCACCTGCCCACTCAGCGCATACAGCCGCAACCCGGCTGGCGCACTGCCCACCGGCGCAGGCACGCGCACCCGCAAGGGTTAGGCCAGACCCCCAGCTTATCCGCAAGTTCCACAGGTGGCTCCTCCACATCTACTGCAAAGCAGCCGGATACCGCGCAGCCAAGGCTGTCCACTTTCAATATCCACACATCCTGGTTGCTGCCGTCGGGTCGGCGCGCAAAACCGCTCATCACAAAACCGCCGTCCATCGTGGCGCTGATGCTGTAAAATAAATCAGTTTTGTCAGGGTTCCTATCGTAGATACGCGACCAAAGGCTATCGCCTTCGGCGCTGATTTTGAGGAGGAAACCGGATTGGCTCTGGGTAGGAATATTTCTGGTCGCACCTGCTGCTACTATTGAGCCGTCAGGCAATTCGACAAAATCTTCCGCCCAGGTGTAGGAGCCGCCATCCTGATATTTTCGCTCCCAGATAATGCTGCCTTCTACATCGAATTTTAATATCCAGAAAGCACCAATAGGATTGGTAATGCCAGGAATATAACTTAGATCATTAATAATCAAATAATTACCATCTATGGAAGGTTGTATATTCAAAAACGCTTCTCCTTGATTATTTTGCCCATAGCGCTGCATGTAACTATCCAGCCGCCCCTAAATACTTATGATTTCCGACCTCGGAGAGGTCAAAGGTTTGTAGAAATGCATCGGGTTGACCTTAATTCCCGACCTCGGAGAGGTCGAACGTTTGTTTCAACGCTATTTTCTGCAAACCTTCGACCTCTCCGAGGTCGTATGGCAAAAAGCATTTCAAAGCGGCTGGATAGTTACTCGGAATTTCATTGCCCGTTGGTCGGTATCGGTATTCAAACTCAAGGGTCGAATAAATATGGCTGTTGCTAAGGCCGCTGTCTGGGCAGCCTGGGTCATTAAAAAGATTGCCTGCCTGTCTTGCAATTGTACCGCATTCCCCCTGATCCGCCAAAACACCATCATCTGATTCCGGATTGATGCTTCAGGCATAACGAGCGTATTGGTAAGCATTGCAATGAATTTGCAAACCACTGTTGTCGTTTTGGGTCTGTACCCCAATCTTCAATTTAAAATTATTGCCGTCGCTGATTTCGCAGGGCAAAGAGCCGGAGTTGTCCACAATAACGCCATAGGCAGCGTGCCCAACATCAACTGTTTCGAAGTTGTTGTCAATAATTTTATAGGCTGTTGCTCCATCAAAGCGCACTCCGTAGCTCCCGAATGGAACATCCGGATCAGCGCTATCGGGAATCACAAAATTGTTGTCTTCGATGGTGTGCGTTGTGCCGTTCAGGGCGTGAATGCCGTAATGAACATTTGAGAAAATGTTATCTTTCACCGTTATAGAACTCAACCGGTCGAAAGCCCAGCGTGCGGCGATACCCCGATAGAGGTTTAAAAGATTACTTGCCGGCTCGTCGTCCAAGACCTGGTAACTCGCATCATCGCTCGCGATGCCGATGCCCCGAAGTGGTATTGGCAGGGCGGTGAACGAGGAACACGTGCAGTCGGTAAAGCGGATGCCGCGTGTGCCCCACATCGAAGCGTGGGTATTCACGCCCATGCGGCTGTTGTGTTCCACGCTGTGGTAGATCGGATCGGCCATGCCGTCGTTGTTGGTGAAGTCCGTGCCGTCGAAATAGCTTTTATTGGGTATAAAATGTACAACGCCGCCGCTTGTGACCCGTTCATTGTACGGCGAAAAATGAACGCCCCTTCGGCAGTTCAGGAAAACCGCACCATCCGAGCGCACCACGCCGCCGGCGTCTTTGAGGAAGGCGAACCAGTCCCCGTTTTCGTTGTGCGTTTCCGGTCGGCTAAGATGCCGATGATGGCGTTTTCGATGACCGCGCCGTTTTGCAGGTACACATGCCCCTGGTAGATGCTGGAACTGGTGTTCTGAATCTGTTGGGGCGTGCCCCACACTTCGATGCCTTCCCACATCCAGTCTTCATCACAGGCGTTCAGGCCATATCCAGCGATGGTATCAGAATCATAAATAGCGGTGAAATTCCGAAAAACAGAACTTTCGTAACCATCAAAATCAAAAGCCATATAGCCTCCTGTGCCGAAATCTGTATCTAAGTTTCCACCTGTATCTAAACGAATCAAAGCAGCTCGTGAGGGGTTACTAATATAGCCCGCTATCATATACCCTTCAAATTCATTGTCATTGATGATTGGCATCATTGCATAGCCCCTGCATCTAATAGAATCTCCGGCATCCATTCCTATTATCTTTGGGTAACCGGAGAAGGAAGTCCTAGTCTTCCGGGTGAACTTTGGCAACAACTAACCGAAGGATTGATGTGGCCGTTGACCTACTTCCTACGGCGTAATAGGCGTTGCCGTTGCCGTCATCAAATTCGAAAGCATCATAAAGGACTCCTCCCAATAAGCCTGATGTTTGACTCCCGGGAAGCATCACATTTTCCCAAAGGACTGCTTTTTTAAACGGATCATACTTGAAAAGAACGGGTTTTCGATTCAGGGAAACGTCTTCCGCAAATCCGGAAACCAATACGGCTTTGTCGCTTGTTTCGGTGACATAGTAGCCCCAGTCGGCCTTGCTGCCATAACCACTCGTTATGGCAGGTGTGGCAAAAGTCCACTCAACGGGGGGGGTAACTTGTGCATACATTTCAGGGTAAAGCGTTAACTTAAAGGCGGTCAGGTTCGGATCAGGTTCGGATCATGTGTCGGACACCTGATCCGAACCTGATCCAAACAAGTACGAAGCTTTTCTACCAAAACTGTTGAGAGGCGCAATAAAAACTATCGGGCAGATGCCGATGAATCATCGGAATAATAGACGCACGAGGCGGAACTTCGACTTATTTCGACTTCGCTCAGTACAAGTCACTTAGGTGCCGCCGTGGAGCGAACGTGCATGTGAGTAGTAAAATCAAATAATTGCTTCAATTTAAGCAAATTAGACAAAACAGCGCAAGCAATTTGGTGTGTTTAACGAGGTATTTGCAAGTGTTAACGGGCAATATTTTGAACCGCATTGCCTGTTTTTAAGCGGTAATAGCACTTTTTGTACTGTATAGCTTTAAGGCTTTTAAACCTTACCGATTTGGTTTTTAAGCGGTAATAGCACTTTTTGTACCCGTTATTATCTCAAAAAGCTAAAAACGAGCGATTTGTAAATTTGTAATTTAACTTGCAACAAAAAACAACCGATATGTCCATCCATCCCGGCGATTCCCTATCTCAAAGCACCGCAACCGTCCAAGTCATTCGCGCCGATGCGTTCGGATCTTCCGTTCAAGCCGACAGTCTGGCCGTGGAAGAACCGTTGGAAATCTCCCTCGCGCATGGGCCTGCCTCTGCACGCCAGCGGACACGCATTGCCGTCACCATGCGCACGCCCGGCCACGACTTCGACCTGGCCATGGGTTTTTTGTTCACCGAAGGCATTGTCGGGTATGCGGCAGATGTGATCGCCATGCGCTATGCGGCCAACAAAGGCGAAGCGGCCTACGCCAATGAATTGATCGTAGAACTTAAATCAGATCTTTTGCTGGATACCGATCACCTGAGTCGGCATTTTTATACCGCATCAAGCTGCGGCGTCTGCGGAAAGGCTTCACTGGAATTGGTGCAAACGACGGCCTGTTATCCGTTGCGCAACGGACACCCGAACTTGTCGGTGGCTACGCTCCTGCAAATGCCGGAAAAGCTAAATGCGGAGCAGTCTGTTTTCGCCACCACGGGCGGCCTGCACGCAGCGGCGCTGTTCGATGCGCAGGGGAACCTGTTGGATGCGAAAGAAGACGTGGGTCGCCACAATGCCTTAGACAAACTGATTGGCGCGGCCCTAAAAAAAGAAGCCCTGCCGCTCAGCGACCACATCGTGATGGTGAGCGGCAGGGCCAGTTTTGAATTGGTTCAAAAAGCGCTGATGGCTGGCCTCCCGGTATTGGCGGCAGTTGGCGCGCCTTCCAGTTTGGCCGTTGAATTGGCGGCAGAAAGCGGCATGACGCTTATTGGTTTTTTGCGCGACGGGCGGTGTAATATTTATACGGCACCGGAGCGGGTTAAATGAAGGGGCAACATGCAAAGGGCAAATTGGCAAATCCTTGCCCACTTGCCCTTTGCCAATTTGCATGTTTGCAGATTTGCCCTTTAATTCTTCTTCCCCTCTTCAATCGGAACGATCATGACCGGGCTGGTCGGCCTTTTCCCGCCGTAAGCGCCTTTGATTTTTTCGTTCAGGAAGTTCGTCATTTTCGTGTAGAGGTGGAGGCGGGTTTTGCCCCCGGCGATGCCGTGGTTGCGGTTCGGATAAAAATAGGTTTCGTATTGTTTATTCGCAGCCACCAAAGCGTTGGCCATTTCGGCAGCATTTTGGAAATGCACGTTGTCATCGCCCATGCCGTGGATCAGCAGGTAGTCCCCTTTCAACCGGTCGGCAAAATTAACCGGCGAATTGTCGCGGTAACCTTCCGCGTTTTCCGCTTCCGTGCGCATGTAGCGCTCCGTATAAATGGAATCGTACCATTTCCAGTTCGTGACCGGCGCCACAGCAATGGCGCCTTTAAACACGCCGTCTCCTTTCAGCAGGCAGAGCGAAGACATGTATCCGCCGTAGCTCCAGCCAAAAATCCCGATGCGTCCCGGATCGGCGTATTTCAGACCTCCGATGAATTTCGCGCCTTCGATCTGATCCATAGTTTCGTATTTGCCCAATTGCAGGTAAGTCATTTTTTTGAAGGCGTCTCCCCTGCCGCCGGTGCCACGGTTGTCTATGCAGGCGACCAAATAACCTTGCTGCGCCAGCATCTGGAACCACCAATAGTTTTGGCCTTTCCAGCGGTCGGTCACTTCCTGGCTGCCGGGGCCGCCGTAGAGGTACATCAAAACCGGGTAGCGAATGTTTTCGTCAAAATTGGCGGGTTTGATCATCCAGCCGTTCAATTCCACCTGTTCGGAAGTAGTGAATTTGAAAAACTCCACGTTTGAAACCCCGAAGTCTTTTTGGGTTTGTTGCAACCGCGCATTGTTTTCGATTGCACGTACTTCTTTCCCGTCTCTGGTGAAAACGGTGTAGGTGGCCGGCGCATTCGCCGTGCTGTGCGTGAGGACGTAATAGTCGAAAGTGCTGCTGAACTGCGCATCGTTCCAACCGGCTTTATCGGCTAATTTTTGCTTCTCTTTGCCGTTCAGGCTGACGGAATAAATCTGGCGTTCGAGCGGCGATTTTTCAGCGGCCTGATAGAACAGCAACTCGTTTTTTTCATCTATCCCGTAAAAATTCGTCACTTCCCAGGCACCCTGGGTGAGTTGGCGCACGAGTTTACCGCTCATATCATACAAATAAAGGTGGTTCCAGCCGTCCGTTTCACTGGTCCAGATAAAGTGTTTGCCGTCTTTCAGAAAAGTCAGGTTGTCGTGGATGTCCACATAAGCTTTGGATGTTTCTCGCAGCAGCGGGGTGGTTTTGCCATTGCGGGCGTCTACTATCAGAAGTTCCAGGTCGCTTTGGTGGCGGTTCATCCTGAAAACGCAGAGTTTATCGGCATGTTGAGTCCACTTGATGCGGGGGATGTAGTAATCAGCAGTCGTTGAAACGGCAGTTTCGACGCTGATGCCCTGCTCTATGTCGTAAACCTGGATGCCGACCTGCGCGTTGGGGTCGCCTACTTTCGGATATTTGAACGTCACGTATTCGGGATGAAGGCCACCGCGGAAATTGGTCAGGGTGAACTCCGGCACTTTGCGTTCATCGAAGCGGTAATAAGCAATACGCTTGCCGTTGGGCGACCATTGGAAGCCCTGGTCGAATGAGAATTCCTCTTCGTACACCCAGTCAGTAGCGCCGTTGATGATTTCATTCATTTTTCCGTCTTTCGTCACCGGGCGCACCAGTCCGGAAACGAGGTCTTTGTAGTAAAGGTTGTTTTCAAACACAAAAGCCACTTTGTCGGCCGCTGCGTTCAGCACGGCATTGCGGTGTTTCCCCCTTTCGTAGACGGCTGTGGCCGTTCCTGATTTGCGGTCAAAAACAAAAAAATAACCGAGCGTGGAGTGCCGGTAAACGGATTCAGATTCGGTTTGAACCAGCATTTTCGATTCGTCCGCACTGAAGCTGTAACTATTGACCTCGCCTTTAAATCCTTTTACCGTGGCAGGGTCGAAAATGGTTTTCACCAGATTGCCCGTCGTGAGGTCGTATTGTTGTATCTTATTCGATTCCAGCCGGGTATAATGTTTTCCGTCGTTCAGAAAATTAAATCCCGGCACTGATTTGGACGTAAAGAGGTAGTCTTGCCAGATTTGTTCGACGGTGATTTTTTGCTGTGCCCGGGCGGCCGTTCCGCCAAAGACAAGGATCAGTATAAAAAGAAAGAGAGTTCGGTTCATTGCAAAAAAATTTGGTTAGAAATGGAATGCGCAAGCTAAGGTAGAAAATTTTATGGAGAGGCCAGAGTACACTTATTATTTTAATAAATTGTTGTAATTTCCCGCCATTGTCAAACAAAATATACCTAATGGCTAAAAACCACCCAAACGAAGGCAACCTTTATGACAAAATCTTCAAAGAAAATGCAGAAAGCATCTTCATACCTTTAGTAGAGGAACAACTTGGTATCAGGATCAAGAAATTCAGGCATTTGAAAGAAAAAATGCAGACTACTTTAGAGCGAGAAATGGATTTTCTTTATGAGGTCTTAACCGAAGATGATAAAAAGATCATCCTGCATTTGGAGTTTCAATCCGGGAATGACTCGGAGATGTTGTTTCGAATCGCAGAATATCATGGAATGGTACTTCGCAGATACCGCTTACCGATATATCATGTCGTTATCTTCTTGGGGACAGAACAGCCGACCATGCGATTGGCCTTAGCCCCTGATGAAGTCTTTTCAAACTTTAACCTCATCAATGTGCACAGCTTAGATGTCAGTCGGTTATTGAATTCTCAAGTTCCGGAAGTTCTTGTTTTGGCCGTATTGGCCAATTATCCTGCTGAACAGAGTGAAGCCATATTGCGTTTACTAGTAAGGAATCTAAAGGCCGCGTGCAAAAGCCCAAGTAAGCTATCAAAATACTTGAACCAGTTGATTATTTTGTCAAGATTGCGTAAATTGGGCGAGTTAACCATCAAAATCACAACAGAGATGCCAATCAATTATGATGTAGAAACAGATTTCCTTTACCTACAAGGTATCGAGAAAGGTATGGAGAAAGGTATCGAGAAAGGTATGGAGAAAGGTATCGAGAAAGGTATGGAGAAAGGTATCGAGAAAGGTATCGAGAAAGGTATCGAGAAAGAGCGGGAAAAAGCTCAATTAGAAAAGATTGAGACGGCAAAAAAAATGCTTTTGGCAGGATTGACAGAAGCGCAGGTTTCTGAGTTTTTGGAATTGCCAGCCAGCGCTACAAAAACGATCAAGAAAAATCTTGACCAGCAGAATTAATGGCCTGGCACTTATTCATCAACCCCTGATTTCACAAGTAGCCTATCATTGGAAGTGTCTTTCCACTTATTCAAATTCCTCTAAATCCCGGTAACGAACTCCCTTTTTCCGGCATAAAACAGCAGACCAGGAAAAACGTCGGATGGTACCTCTTGACCAGTATGTGAAAACTCCTTATATTTAGCCTTTGATTTTCAATTTTTTACCCTCCCACCGCTCTCCTCCCTGGTTACGGCATTTTTTATTCATTAAAGTCACTCTCATAAAAACTTTCAACGTATGAACACATTGAAGCATGTTGCGTATTTCGCAACAACGATCTTTTGCCTTTTTGTGCTGGCAACTGACGGGACTGCGCAATCCGCAAGCGGCCAAAACCCGCTAATGTTGCTGAACAGAAACAACAGTGGCCTGCCAAATGGAACGACAGCTCCGGTAGTAACCGGCGACACCCTCGGAGACATCCGGTTTCAGGGGCTGATCAGCGGCCTCGGTTACCGCCCCGGCGCTACGATTCAATCCTACGTCTCCGGACCGGTGGGGCCTGACTTCGTGACTTCCTCCTTGTTGTTTCGCACCGGAACGCCAAGGCCAGTCATGCGCATGACCATTCGCGAAAATGGTTTTGTGGGCGTCAACACGTTTACGCCACAACAATTGCTCACCGTTTCCCACGCCACTCGTCCTGTTGTCCGGTTCGACCGAGCCAATGGCGGAGAACTCGATTACGAAGTCTATGCAGGCAACAGCGGCACCTTATTCTTCCGTGGCGGCGGCGACGGAACAGAAGGGGCACTGACCGATTTTATGGTACTCACCTCCGTTGGTCATCTCGGCGTAGGCACAACCACCCCTTCCCAGCTTGTTACACTTTCCGCACCCAATGCTCCGGTTTTCCGCTTTGAACGATCCGATGGTGGCGCTACCGACTACGAAATCCTGAACGGCGATAACGGTACCCTGTTTTTCCGCGGGGGCAACGACGCTACTGGTGCTGCCCTGCCCAATCGCATGGTACTGACAGCCGGTGGGAACCTGGGCTTAGGTACGATTACCCCAGACCGGCTACTCACCATTTCCGCAAATACGGAACCTATTTTCCGGTTCAATCGCTCCACCGCAGGTGGCCAGGATGTAGAATTGGCCGCATCCACTGACGGTGATCTCTTTTTTCGGGGTGGAGCCGACGGCACAACACTCAACGACCTAATGGTACTCAAAGGCAATGGCAAATTAGCCATTGGAACCCTGTTGACACCCAATAGCCTCGGCGGCACCGATCTGAGTGCCTATACCTTGTATGCAAAAGGCGGCATTCTGAGCGAAGAAGTGCGTGTGCGCACTGGCTGGGCCGATTACGTTTTTGCACCTGGATACCGCCTGCGCTCGCTGGAAGAAGTGGAAACACATATTGCCCAATTCGGGTATTTGCCAGAAACACCCAGTGCTGCTCAAGTGGCAGCACAAGGCCTGGAATTGGGCGACAACGCCGTCAACCAGCAAGCTAAAATCGAAGAGCTGTTTCTATACATGATCGAAATGAATAAGCAGATGAAAGCCCTGCAAACCGAAAATGCAACACTGCGTTCCAGGGTGGAAGCACTGGAAAATAAGTAATCACCTTTTAAAACGCATGTGTTATGAAAAAATGGATTAAACATCGCAGCGTGCAGGTGGCTATCTTGCTCATCCTGCCATTAGCATTGGTGCTCATTCGGTCAGGGAGTGGAGCGGACAGTGTTCCGACCCTCAAAAAAATGCCAAAACTACAACGGGTTGCGGGGCGTTTTGCGCAGGAATTTTTAATGACGCACGACCCACGAACGAATACTGTTCCAAAGGAACGCCTCTTGTACGCTTATGAAGTGGCGGAGGCCAAACGCGCCCAGCGTGCAGGCGACGCAATCCCTATTTATTGGGAAGAACGCGGCCCCAACAACGTGGGCGGGCGCACCCGTGGGCTAATTATTGACGCCAATGACGCAACGGGCCGCACCATTTGGGCAGGTGGCGTGGCAGGCGGTTTGTGGCGCACCAACGATATTGACGCCGCTCCCGTAAGCTGGACTAACATTGACGATTTTTTTGATAACCTGGCAATTTCCACAATCGCTCAGGATCCTTCGAATCCAAACTTTATGTACTTCGGTACCGGCGAAAACGGATTTGGAAACGCCGATGCCGTACGGGGCTTGGGCATCTGGCGCTCCATTGACGGCGGCGCTAACTGGGCGCAATTGCCTTCGACTTTTGGCTTCACGATTGTTAACAAAATTGTCATTGACAACGCCGGGGTTCTTTACGCCGGAACGAACACCGGCATCCGGCGATCTATGGACAACGGCATCACCTGGCCGGCTTTCCCTGGTGCGCCCGTTGGCAATATCCAGGATTTGGAGTTTGCCGCGAACGGCGACCTTTATGCAGCCGGCAATGGCAATGGGGTGTTCCGTTTTCAGGGCGGCATGTGGACAACCGTTGGAGGCGGGTTGCCCACCACCGGATTTGGCCGGATTGAACTCGCTTGCGCACCCGGTAACGCCAATGTGTTGTACGCCGCTTTTGAAGACGTCACCCAAACCGACAATACCAACCCTTGCCTGACGATCATGCAATCCACCAACAGCGGCGGCAACTGGACTGCTACAACGGTGCCCAGTCTCGGTTCTTTTTGCTGGTATGCTTTTATTATGGCTGTTGATCCAAATGATGCAAACCGCCTTTGGGCCGGTGACCAGAATTTGTTTATTTCTGACGATGCGGGTGCCAACTGGGACGGGATCGGTGGCGTACATGCCGACCATCATGCCATTGTTTACCGACCGGGTAGTTCGGATGAAATGGTTTTTGGCAATGACGGCGGCGTCTATCGGTCTACCAACGCTTCGGCGGCAGGTCCAACCCTGACGCCCAAAAACGATTCTTACAACGTCACCCAGTTTTATGCCAATGCCATGCACCCAACTGCGGGCGTCAATTATTTCCTCGGCGGCACGCAGGACAATGGCACGCAGCGCTTTCAGATGCCCGGACTCGGCAGCACAGACGAACCTACCGGCGCAGACGGCGCTTTCTGTTTCATTGACCAGGATGATCCGATGATCCAGATCACCGGTTCCCAAAACCGGCATTTCAATATTTCTACCAATGGCGGCGGAAGTTTTGGAACGCTGATCGGCAGTAAAACGGGGACGTTGTTCATCACACCTGCCGATTACGACGATGCCAACGATGCTTTTTATTTTTCAGATGGACCGGATACTTTGGGACGGATCACGGATGTGGGCGGAGCCAATACGACGACCTTTGAAACAATTACGGCTTTCAACAACAGCCGCATCGCTACGGTCAAGGTTTCGCCCAATACGGCTAACCGGCTTTATGTCGGCACAACAACCGGGCGTTTTCTGCGCATTGACAATGCAGATCAGTCCGGATCAGTGACGGTTACCACCCTTACCTCACCCGTTGGCGGGTTCATTTCTTCCATTTCTGTCGAGGTTGGAGACGACAACCACCTGCTGGTCACTTGTTCCAACTTCGGGGTGAATCAGGTTTTGGAAAGTATTGACGGCGGGACTTCCTGGACGCCACAGGATGGCGATTTACCTGATATGCCGGTGCGCAGTGCCCTGTTTAGTCCTTTCGACAGCGATCAGGTTATATTGGCCACTGAACTGGGCGTTTGGTCCAGCGCCAACCTGAACGGCGCAGCCACAACCTGGTTCCCAACCAACAATTTTGGCTTAGCCAATGTGCGGGTAGATATGTTCCAATACCGTGCTTCCGATCATTTGGTGATCGCAGGAACGCATGGCCGGGGCATGTACAGCACCGATTATTTTACCCTGCTGGGTACTTGTCCCGACAACCTGGCGGTGAACGGCTCGATTGCTGATGGTATTTATGTAGCGAAAGAGTTCGTTACCTCAACCGGAACGGTTGCAACTGGCGGCAAAGTCATTTTCCACGCCGGGACAGGCGTTGATCTGTTGCCCGATTTCACGGCTGAACGGGGCAGCGACTTTTGGGCGCTGATCCTGGGTTGCGATTTCGACAACCCCTTTAGGCCGGATGATGACCCGGTTGCGCAAACAACATTGATGGAGACAGACGCTCCGGGAACAGTAGGTGCGGCACTTCCGCCCAACCCAGAAACGATGTCGTTCGGCGAAATGGCGTTGATTTGTTATCCCAACCCTTCGCGCCAGCAAGCAACCGTTCAGTTCACATTACCGGAAGAAGGGATCGTCCACCTTTCGGTAATGGATGTGAACGGGAAATTGGTACACCGCTTAGCCGCAGGAGAATACTATAATGCCGGCATCCATTTTGCCACCCTCGACGCAGACCGGCTGCAAAGCGGTTTTTATTTCATCGTGCTGCGCAGTGGCAGTTCAGCGAGGACGGAAAAAATATTTGTAGTGCGGTAGTCGCCGGAATCAACTGGCAGCGTTAAAAAACAGCATCAGACACATGAGCCATCCTCGAGTTTTGGGGTGGCTCATGCTATTTCTGGTTTTTTTAAACGAAGTGCCCTATCTTCGCCCGGCTAATTCTATCTACATGGAAATCCCGGTGCTCTACCAAATTTACCTCGACCACCCGGTTGTAACGACCGACTCCCGCAACGTCCCGCAAGGTGCCTTGTTTTTTGCGCTCCGCGGCGACAATTTCGATGGCAACCACTTTGCGGCGCAGGCACTTGCCGACGGAGCGGCCTATGCCGTGGTAGACGACCCGTCCGTTTGCACAGATGGTCGCTTTCTGCTGGTAGAAGATACCTTGGAAACCCTGCAGGCATTGGGTCGACACCATCGCCAGCAATTCGAAATTCCAGTCATAGCCATCACCGGATCGAATGGAAAAACCACCACCAAAGAATTGGTCAGTGCGGTGCTAAGCAGCCATTATCCCACCCATTTTACGCGTGGAAATTTCAACAACCACATCGGGTTGCCGCTCACCTTGTTGTCCATGCCGCCTCAGACGGAAGTTGCTGTCATCGAAATGGGTGCCAACCACCAGGGCGAAATCGAGCTGTTGTGTACCTTAGCTGAACCAACGCATGGCTTGATCACGAACATTGGCAAAGCGCACTTAGAAGGATTTGGCGGGATAGAAGGGGTTAAAAAAGGAAAATCGGAGTTGTACCGCTACTTAGCCGCAGATAATGGTATGGCTTTTATCAATAAAAATGAAGTTTTTCTGGAAGAACTGGCGGCACCGATTCCTAAAAAGTTGTTCTATACCAAAAGCGATGCGCCCACGGTTGCCAATGAATACTACGAAACGCAATTGCTGGCTGCCGATCCTTTTGTGAGAGTCGCTTTTTTGTCGGAATTCGGAGAATTGGTGGAAGTGGTCAGTCGGCTTATTGGTGCTTACAATTTCAATAACATCATGACGGCCATTGCGCTGGGCAAATATTTCAAAGTGCCAGCGCACAAAATCAAAGCTGCAATAGAAGGATATGTCCCCTCCAACAATCGCTCCCAATTGATCCACCTCGGCGAACATACAGTGATTTTAGATGCTTACAACGCCAACCCTGATAGCATGCGCCAAGCCATTCTGAACCTTGCCGCGATGGAGGGTGCCCATAAAGTTGCGATTCTCGGCGATATGCTGGAACTCGGCGAATCAGGTGCCGAAGAACATCGGCGCATTGCACAATTAGCGATAGACCAGGGCTTCGACCAGGTGGTGCTGACCGGACCGGCTTTTGCGGAAACAGCCAGCGAAGCAGGACTACGCCATTTTGAAAACGTAGACACGCTACGGGAGTGGTTTATTTTGCAGGACTTCCCGCCTTCTTTATTACTCATCAAGGCCTCCCGGGGCATGCGGATGGAGCGCTTGTTGCTGACGGTAACGAATGGGTCGGTGTAAGATGCAAATTGGCCAATTTGCCAATTTGCCCCTTGCAAACTTGCCCATTTATCAAAACACAGGCACTTTTTTCCGCCAATAAGTGTATACACTACTTTACCTTATTTTAAAACCCGACAAAGCCTTTACACTTATGTCAACAAACATCCCGGCGCACCAGATTCGCGCCGTTTACGATGAACGTACCATCACCGTTTATCAGGCCTATCGAAAAGAAATCGCCCGAAATGCCGTCAGAGCACAAACTTTTGTTGCTCCGTTCAAGATTGAACGAATGACCTGGATCAAACCCTCTTTTTTTTGGATGATGTACCGCTGTGGCTGGGCTGAAAAACCTGGCCAGGAGCACGTGCTGGCCATCAAAATAGAGCAGGAAGGTTTCGACTGGGCTTTGGAGCACGCCTGCCTTTCCCATTTTGACGCAGCGTTTCACCCGTCCTACGATGCCTGGCAAGCCCAGTTGCCATCATCTCCTGTTCGTGTGCAGTGGGATCCTGAACGGGATCTTTTCCTAAACAAATTAGACTACCGCTCCATACAGATCGGCCTTTCCGGGGAAGCCGTTTCCCGCTATGTCAACGAATGGATTGTGGGAATCGAGGACATTACGGAGGAATGCAAGACCCTTCATGCACTGATCCGGGAAGGTAAAATCGAGGAAGCGCAGCAGCAGATTCCCAAAGAAAAGGTTTATCCGAAAGTGTTTTCGACACACAGCTATCGGAGTATAAAGACAGACATTATTTCGGAATAGGCACGTAATTTCAGGTATCGTACTGTGGGGGATTAGTTTGTCACCAGAGGTGTAGGTTTAATGGCTGGATAGAATAGACGTTGTAATACCCGAATGGAAGCGTGATATTAACGTGCTTTCATCTGTATTAATGCTTTGATTTTTTTATCTATTGTATAAAAGGTAGTGTTTTTTTATGTATCCTGGAGAATTTTCCGCATTTATTCTGACAAAACGAGCGGTGATTCCGCAAGAAAAGCCCTTGTGTTTTGCGTTGCTATCCAAAATTCAGAATATTGACAATGAGGCAATTGTGCTCAAGGATTCGAGACGAAAAGTATCCCTGCATTACCGCTCCATCCAGATTGACTTTTGGAAACCAAATGACTGTTCGGCACAACGATGCAGAAACTGCTTCAAGTGATCATTAAATTGGGCGGGACCCTCCAGATTGGCTAAATGACCGGCATGCTTGATGATGGAGAGTAAGGAATGCGGTATTTTTTCATGCATCAGCCTGGCTGCGGCAGGCGGGGTGATTTTATCAGCTTCGCCAACCAAAATAAGCGTTGGCGTCTTTATTTCGTGTAGTTTACTACAGGTTTCTTTGCGGTGAGATAAAGCGAGCAAGGTCTTGGAAAGCACTTGTTCCGGGGTTTTCAAGATCATCTCCTTTATAGTGGCTATTTCTTTTTCCTTAGTTGTGAAAGACTCCGGTGCGAACAGGTTTTTCAAACTCTCTTCTGCATACTTTTCCACACCATTTTCGTGGATGCTTTCAATGGTTTTCACCCGTTTTGCTTTTGCTTCGGGGGTATCTGCTGCGCATTGGGTATCGCTCAGGATCAAGGCATCAAAGCGCTTCGGGTAGTTTATCACCGCATTCAAGGCAATGTACCCGCCCATGGATAACCCACACAGGGTTGCCCTATCCAATTTCAAGGCATCCATCAAAGAGAGCAGGTCGTTGACAAAAAGCTCAATGGCAAAATCTTCCTTTCCTGCATCCGTATCCCCGTGTCCGCGAACATCATACGCGATGAGCCGGTAGCGATCCTTCAAGGCGTCCACCTGACCCGCCCACATAGATTTATTAAAAGGAAAGCCATGGATGAAAATAATCGCTGGAGCTTCGATTGGTCCGGCGTCGGTGTAACTGACGGTCAGGTTATTGACAGTCAGTTGGAGATTGTTTCCTGAGTTGCGCAAGGTGAAGGTTCTTTTATTGTGGTTTGCTAAGTTAGATACTATACCTGCGGCGACGGAATCATCGCAGCAAGTCTAATGTTCATCATAATTGCATAAGTGCTTGTTCGAGATTCCCGAACAAGCGCTATATGTCAAAAAAACAAAAAAAAGAGAGCGCGGCGCTTGGGTGTAAAGGGGATAAGAACAACTTTGAACTAAATTCTCACCTACAAAGTCGAGCTAATTTTCACGGTAAAGTTGCGCTAATTTGTGATGGGAAACATTACATAATTGCAGAGGAAGGTTACATAATTCACACACGGCCAGCATACATTTCATAAGCGCAGCATGGTTTGATTGGCGTGTATCCTGCGAGTCGCCCAGTTTTGTTCATGGTGATGCGACGGAGATTTGCCAAATCTTTCACACCCAAAACCTGGCGGTATGAGGTACAGATACGCTCCTTTAAAAGATGCTGAAATATCCTCCTTGTGCAACTATTCAGGGTATGCAGCTCGCTGCATACCCTGAATAGTTACCCCTGATATAAGTATGAATAGGAATAAGCGGGATTGCCTTTAGGAACGTCTTCTTTGCTGATTTTTTTTAATACTAAGTCCATAACCAAATTTTTCTCCGCAAGTGTCATTGGGTGCTAAGTTTGGATCAAGCGTAAAAACCATTTTTCACCAACTGGTGCAGGGCGTATTTCTTTATCACTTCATCGTCCGACTGGCTCAATTCGCGCGGGGCTTCTTCGTTGTAGGGTGCCGGCTGGGCAGCAATGGCGTAGGCATACTTGCGGATGAAGGCGTCTTTGAGGGCTTCATCCTGAAGGTAGTCTGGCACTTGCTGCATGACCTTTTTTAAATATGGAATATTGGCAGCATCCTGATTATAAATCATTTGAAACTTTCCAACAATTCCTTCGTGCGCCTCGTGCCAGTCGTCAATCAGCGCCATACGATGCAGCAATAAGGCATCAACAGCATTCAACACGAAACCAAACGCCCACAGCACATCCCGGAATATAGCGGTATCGCCGATCACTTTTGCGTCCAGCAATAAGTTGAGACAGAATTCGACGTTGATTTCATTGTCCATTTTTTCAAGTAAGGCGTGAAGTGGTTGTTTTCCGGCCATTACTTCTTTGAGGAGATACACCTGCTCCGTGGTTAATTGTTTCATGTTTTCCAATCGTTTGGGTCGCTGAAATAATAAATAGAGAATAAGCTCTTATTCATGGATATACTTCATTACCTTTTTGGCGGTCTTAGCATCAGCTTCTATTGCCAGTCTTTTTAAAGCATTTTTCGCTTCGAGGGTATCTATGCTTTTTAGCGCCCAAACCGCTTTTAAGGGAATACTGTGCAGTTCCGATGCGGGAAAATCAATTGCAGCGCGATAAAGACTTTCAATACTTTGGGGTGCTTTAAGGATCGCCATATACTCACATATTATTTCATGCGTATGATTCCAGTCTTCTCGATTGTTTAGAATTTCCAGAAACACATCAACGTACCGAGCATCTAATTTTTTATTGTCCAATAATGCTGAATCCAGTAATAAATTGATGGCTCGATTATTTTTTTCGACAAGAGCATGAGATAAGCAAAAGATAATCTCCTCTACAAGATCTTGCGTTTGCAAAAGGTATTGCTCTAATTCTTCCGATGGAAATTTAGAAACAAAAATTTGTTGGTAGATGTAGCTTGTTTTGTCCATAGTTATTCAATAGGTTATTTTTTATGCGAAAGACGATCAATTATATTTTCGCCATTTACCATCCAATATTGGAATTCTGCAGGAATCAAGTCAATGAATTTTTTGAAATATCCTGTCCAGCCTTCTATTAATCGGGCTTCAATGGCTAAATCATAAAAATCAGAGATAAAAATTTTGTTATCAAAGTCTATATAAAATGAAGGCATCAGATGATTCGTATAACCAGCCTCACTTTCAGACACATAGCGAACAATGCCTTCTCTTAATTCTTTACGACCTACTTCACAAGTTTTCATGAATTCGTAACAGGCATTTTCTATGTCTTTTTCGACGCCTATATAGTGTCTGTCCATTTAGTCCCGTGTCTGTTCTTTAAAGTTCGAGAACAAGGCGTGTTTTGCCCCAAAAATGGGAGTTTACTCGCGTAAATGACTAGTTTTGGGGCAAAATACAACGCAGTTATCGCACTATAAAGACGGACACTAATTAGTGTCTGTCCATTTAGTCCCGTGTCTGTTCTTTAAAGTTCGAGAACAAGGCGTGTTTTGCCCCAAAAATGGGAGTTTACTCGCGTAAATGACTAGTTTTGGGGCAAAATACAACGCAGTTATCGCACTATAAAGACGGACACTATATAGCTTGACCAATACTCCATAATCCAGTGGTCTATGGTATTGTAATGCCAACTGTAGCGGTTATCTTTTTTTGCAAAGACGATGTGGTTGTTACCGGCGTTTTTAAAATCCATTTCCATCAAAAAAACGTAGATTAATAATGCCCCATAAGTTCCATCCTCAATTCAGTCAGTATCCCAATATCTCTTTTGAACAGGGATCATATTCAAAAACTCAGTCGTATTCTCCATCCAAATACCCTGCCATCCTTCAGGGATTCGATCTTCAAAAGCTTGGTCAAAATAATTATTGATCAAAATTTTTTGATCAAAATCCAAAATCAACTGTGGTAAATTCTTTGCCAAAAACTCAAAAGGCAAAGTCGTGAAATCAATTTTAAATTTGGCTATATATTCCCAATAGCTCATATCCGAAATTTGACGATGCCAATCATCTAATAGCCATACTGAGTTTTCAGCATAGTAATAAGATGGATTATTGTCTATTAAAGCATATACCATAATACCACCTGTCAGTTTATCCATCATTAATTTTTTCATCGGTTTATTCAATAGTTCGTGCACTTCCCTGAATATAATTTTGTTCTATCAAAGTTTGCCAATGTTTCTTTATCCCAAATGGGTGTCCTGGTTGGGTGTAATCAACTATTTGAGGTGAGTTATTACTCAAGCTATTCAATGTTGCCCTATGCTGGGGAATTGCTTCGCCCTTCATCTGATTGTCTAACCATTTAGGTACTTCAAACTCAATTATTGTACCGTTTATCCGATTAGGCGGGTTTCGTGTTATCAAATCTCCATTAAAATTCACCCCTATGCCAGTAATAAAATAGATAGCATGATCCATATCGTCAGTGCTGATGTAAAGTTCTCTATCCTTATCGGTAAAAGTTAAACTTCCATCAGGCTCAGCAATAATTAGTTCTCTGCTAGAAGCAGATCCAGAGTTTCCACCTTGAACTCTATAATATTTGACTGTGCCATCTCCACTCGCAGTATTATCGTAGTGAGTCATCTTCTTAAGGCATGTCAAATAACCATGAGGATCTTCAGCTTTGAATATTGGTATACCATCATCAATTCTTTTCCATGAAAAAAAATTCACTTTATTGGCTTCGAAGGCAGTTTTTAAAGAAGAATAGCCCTCCACCTCATCAACTAATTTAGAAACTTGAACGGCAGGAGCTCCTTCCGCCAACCATCCCTCAATCCTATTCAACCACCCAACATTCGTCCTAATCGCCTGTTGTCTCAGCGCCACCTCCCACGCCCTCACCAATTCCGGCCTTTCTTTAAAAGCCTGAGCCAAGTTAAGGTTTTCCGTCAAATCATCCAAGAGTTTGCCGCGTAAATCTGGGTTATCCGTAAATTTTCTGACTTCTGCCCACCAATCGCCGTCGCGGAAGAGGTTTTGCAGGGCGGAGGACGAATGCAAATTGTCGGCGATGTTGCTCGCATATTCGGGCGTAATGTCGAACAGGGTGGTTACGTCTTCTGTTTGAATACGGTCGGGGTGGATGAGGCGGTAAAAATCCCAGGCGCGCCCGGGCGGGAAAGAAGGCATTTCGGTCAACATGCGCAGGAGGCCGCGCACCAGAACCGGTTTGGCAAAGGTTTTTAGCTTGTCTTTGAACTTGGGTGCCGATTGCAGCACGGTGCCAATCACCAACGCCGAACCTGCACCGAAAAGGCAATTTTTCAAAGCAAAAGAATCCCGGAGTTCGCCCTGTTGGGTAAATCCATCCACGGCACAACTCATGCTGGCGGAGATAATAAGCCCCTGCCAGCCACTGCTGGAAATCATGGCTTCGATGGAGGACGCCCCCGCCTGGTAGAGGTCTAATCCCTGGAATGATTCCAATACGGTAATCGGTGTCCCGGGCGGAAACCAATATTTGATTGTGGCTTGCAACAACAAGTCCGCTGTTAATCCTACAGCCGCTTCCGCCATTTTTTCCCGGCCAAACTGCGCCAGGTAAGGCCCTAATAACTCGGCAGCAACGGGCGCGGCAGCAAATGCAAGCAGTGAGCCAAATACCCGATTAAAGCCCTGCATCCATTCCGATTGCGTATTATAAGGTTCAAAATCAAAATGGGTCAGGGTGCCAATCAGGCAGGGATGTTGCTTCATGTAGCGCGAAACCGGATCATTGCTTTCGGGGTGCAGGTAAGGGTGATCTGCGTACTGCAATCTGCACAAGGCTGTATCTGAAAGGCATTCCAAAGACAGATACAACGCACTTTCAATGCGGACAAAGTGTTCGATCGGGAGGACTTCGATTGGCAGCAAGGGGTTTTCCAGGGCATAAACTGCCCCGGCATACATGGAGCCGCGAAAGATGCCAACCCGGCAAACGGAATCTACCAGACCTGCATACACGCTGTCCCGATTGACCGCGCTACTTGCCACATATTCGTCAGGACCGAATGAAACTACGCCGTCTTTGGCTTTGGCATAGCCCATAAATTTACCATCTTTTCGCCAGCCGTAGTAAGTAACCTGGTCAATTTTGTACCCCACCAACGATCCGGCAGGCCATTCATTGAACGCCGGATGAAAAGCGGCAACAGCATTTTTCGGAATGGCATACAATTCCCCGGCAGGGGTCAGACAGGTATAAGCTGTGTTGCTGCCGGTATATTCATAGTAGATATTGCCTCCATAAATAAAATTCCGAACAATCACCCCGGTTTCACTGGCGGCTTCTTCGTCTCCGTCAAAGATGCCCCAATCACGATCGGGCTCGTGGATCAGATCCCACTGGTATTTATGCAAATGAATACCGCTGGCATAATCCATCAGGTTGTCGGTACTTCCTGAGGTCAACCCAGGGTATTGCTCGAAAGTATGCTTCAGATAATAGGCACCGTGGGCCAACTCGTGCGCAATGGTGCGCGCAATGGGAATCTGGTCGGCGGTGTGGTTGTTGACGACCACAAAGCCGTATTTACGTCCGCGGGGCATAAATCCTAAGCGATCCGCCGAAGCACAATCTGCTACCAGAAAAATATAGTACGTATCTGGCTCAGGATCCGTGTTTCTCTCGAATGCACGAATCAATTCCCGCATGTCGGGGTTGTAGTTGGCCAACATTCCGGACGAAGCGTCGCTCAACGTGCCATTGAAGTCTGGCGCCTGCAACCCGCCGTGAATACCCACCTCTGGCCGGATGACTGCCTGGCGGAATACCTGATTCAACGCTTCGGCTACTCCGGCAGGCGATGTTACGCCGTTTACCGGAACGAGGACGATCTTGAGCGGTTTTTCGTTATAAGCCGCCACGTGCAACTGCCCTGCGATGTGAATATCCGTAGAATCGGCACCGGTGTGGAGGGCATACACCACAACGGCCGAACCTTTATACTGGCCACCGGTCACCGTCAGCGTTGCAACGCCGGAAGAATCTGTTCGGGGCAACAAAGCGCGGTTTTTATTGACAAAAGTGATGCCTGTCAACCCCTGTGGCGCACTGGCATTCACCCGATCGGTTCCTGACGCCGCTGCCGATTTCCAGGGAACGGGGTAGGCTTGATTCGAAATATTGAGGTGGGTATAGTGATCCGTATGAACTTCGTGGGTGAATTCATCGAACCCATAAGCCTGTTGCGGATTTTTGAAAAACTGGACCTGGAAAGGCGCATTTTGATACAATGCATTGACTGCGGCCTGGTATTCAGCAAGGGCAGTGGCCAATTGCTCGCGGCAAATCTGGAACTGCGCTTCGTCCTGGGCGGCATTCAGACAGTCCAACGCAGCCTGGATATTCTGTCCCAATGAATCCGGTAAAAACGGAAACGATGTTGCGGCTTCCGCGATGGCTGCCAGTGCATCTTCCTGCGCTTGGTTATAATCGGCAATCGTGGCAAGGGCATCCACAATTTCCTGAGCGATCCCCAGCATTTCTTCTACCTGGGTCAAGATATTGTCGAGCTCATCCAATTGATCCATGATCTGATCAATCAACTCATTAATACGATCTAGAATAGCGAGGCCCGCTCCTGTAACGTCCATCTGACCCGCAACCATTCGGCAATGCTGGTTTACCCGGATATTGTTAAAAGACAAACGCAGCCGCGCTTCCTCAAAATAGGGCGCCGACACATACCCAGTTCCCCGAAAGGTGCCGACGCCTGAAACCTCTGAAAGTATCACCAAAAAATCGCCGGCCCAGACGGTGTCGCCAGGGTTGAGCGTATTCACTAAAGGCATATCGCCGGAAGGCGCAAAGTTCGTGCTGTCTCCACATTGGTAGGAATAATCTTCTGTTGCCGCCAAGGCACAACTTGCCCCGGTTGTTGTGAAACTCAAGGTGTCGCAACGATCCTGCTGCGCTGTGCAGGTATAGCAAACCCGCGCTTCGTATTCCGTCAGGGGCGCTAAACCTTGCAGGGAAAAAGTAGAATGCTGTGTGCTGGTTGATGCTGCAAATGCCGGATCATTGGTTTTCCTATGACTGATGTACCAAGTTTCCGGGTTTATGCCTTCCGGCGAACGCCAGGATAATTCTGCCCGATGATCCGTCACCGAAGAAGCCGTGAAGTCCTGAGCCGGGAGTGCGTCATTGCAGTTTTCCGGCTCGGAATCCAGCGTGTGTGCATAGATGGGAACTGCGCCGGGCGTGCCATTCGCGCAAATGAAATTCAGGGTGAGCGTATAACCGGTTGCCGCCATAAGCCCCGTTAGGGTGTGCTCCCCTTCCGGAGCAGATACTGGAATGGATTGAATCGCCTGGCTATTGGCTTCCGGGTGCCAGGAAAGCGACTGCAGCGCAACGCCATTGAGCAGGTGCCCGTCGTCGCCGGTTGTTTCCCAATGGATTTGCAAGCTATTTTCGGTTCGGGTAACAAGTCGCGGTGCAACAGGCGGCGTGCAAGGAATTCCGTAGTGAAAAGCGTAAATTTCGCTCCATCCTTCATTGAGAAAAGCCGCTTGCCCCATGATATCAAGAGCCCGGACGCGCACCAAATAATCCTGACCCGGTAGGAGCAAAGGGTCAAGGTTGGTGTAAAGGTAAAATGGTGCCAACGTCTGGATAACCGCTAACGGCGGCGTAGCCTGGAGGACAAGATCAGGACTAAAGCCAGCCAGGTTGTTTTCGTAAATTTCCAGGGTATATCGGGCGTTCACCCCGGCATGCATCGCTTGCCAAACGAAACGAAGTTGCTGAACAGGCATTACCGGTACTTCTGCTCCCGGCTCAATCAATACCGGCGGGCGGTGCAACTGCATAAACCCATTCGCGCAACCCGTGTTGGATACCGGCGGGTCAAAAAAGCGGTTGTAATCATATACGGCTGCGCAGAGGGAAACGGGGCCTTCCGGCAACAACCCTCCTCCGGCAAGGATTGCAGATTGTTCTATCCCTTCAAATGCTAAGTTGAGGGGATCAAAATAATCCCGAAGCTGAGCTCCGGTAAGCACTAAAGGTTGATTCCTCCTCAACACCAAAGGCGCGGGGAGATACTCCTCTCGGGTCGTGATGCTAAAACCCGGCCCCGACAATCTCAGGCGCATTATTGCTGCATATTCTGGTCGCGTATCCGTTGAAATCAAAGTAATCACGACCCTGCCGGGATCATCATAAGCCTCTGGCAAAGGGCTAAACTGCGTAACCTGGACAATGGCGGTTACCGGGTATGGCTGAGCAAGTAGGGTCGGTATTTCTGATAAACTCAGGGTCAATACCGCCATTAAGTAGCTCCATTTTGTGCAAAAACATTTAACTACCAGATTCATTGTCAGCTTATTATGATGACGTAATTTTTTCGGATTACAATGTTTATGTGCCAGTAGGGGCGACCCCTTGCGGTCGCCCTATCACCGGGCGACCGCGAGGGTTGGGCGACCGCGAGGGTCGCCCCTACTGGATTACAAAATTGACGTAGACCCAATTTTCCCCGGACTGCGCCAGGGCGGTATAAACCCCGGGGGGTAAATCCGTCCATGCGTAAGTTTCCAGATAATAATCACTGCCTGCTACTTGCCGGTGTTCGACTAAAGTGCCATCCCCACGAAACAGCCAGATTTGTGCCGTTGCAGGCTCTGTGAGTAATAACTTGGCTTGAAAAGCGCCATTGTTAGGATTGGGATAGATTTCGAAGGAGCGGATGCGTTGTTCCACAGGGTTAGGCAACTCCTGATCCAAACTATCCCGTGTCGAATAAATGCGGATCTCTTTTTCAAGGTATTGATAGCAGGCGCCAACAAAAACTTCAAGGCCAATCACATAGATACCCGATTCGGTAAATTCCAAAATCTCCTGGGTGGGTAAAGACTGTATAGTCACAATTCGGACATCATTATAAACCCAATGAATCTGCTCTGGTACCGGCCAGGATATATCAACGGCTACAATCGGCTCATTTACAACCCCTGCTGCTGGCAAAAGAAAATCTGCATATAGCGCTTCATTGAGGATAGTAATTTCAAAAGTATCTCGATAAAGGCATCCGATAATTGTTGTAGCTTCTACCAGGTAATACCCTGATTCTGTTAGTTGTACTTTGGTCTGATTGGTAAAGACATCCTGGCCGTCACTCCACTGGATTTCGGCAAACTCCCACTCTGTGAGGTCATAGAATACAGATTGTCCCCGGCAAAGTACTGTATCGGGTAATAGTCCACTCGAAGGGAAGAGCAAAGGGGTCTCCAGGCTAATCATTGCGGGATAAATTACTTCACAGAATCCACCAAGGTTTCTCACCTGTACCGAATAATCTCCCGGAGGCAATTGCTGCCACAATGTTTGTATTTGCCAGTAAATGCCTCCGTCTATGCTTACCTCATAGCTTTGCATTGTATCTGCCATAAGCAATTGAAGGGTGCCATCAGGAAGCGAACACGATGTTGGATCAGTTGCAATGACATCAAGGACCAACGGAGCTTCAGGGGTTGTAAAAATAATTTCGGTTGGATACGCAATCTGACACTGATGCAGGGTATCCCAAACAACGACCTCATAAACCCCTTCTCCAAGTCCAGTAAATATAGGTAGCGTATCCCATTCTGCGCCGCCGTTAATACTGTATAGTAAGCCTTGCGGGGCATTTGAAACAGAAATGGCAATGCTTCCATCGGGCATTGTGCATTCCATTGGGGCGTTTGCCAAAACCTGCGTGATGACCGGGGCAAAAGAAGGAATCAAATAAATGGACGCTACCTGAGCCGTTTCGCAACCGCCGCCTGTCAATCTTGCTCTCGCTAAATAAATCCCTGCAGCAAGATGGCTAAACAGGCTATCTGATTGCCAAGTCTGGCCGTCGTCAATACTGTATTCATAAGATCCTGCGTCGGCTCCTGCTACAATGAGTAAAATTTCACCGTTGTTATTGACACAGCTGCTGGGTGTGATGGAAAGGATGTTTTCAAAAGACAACGCTCCCGGGGCCGCCAATACGACAGGATTTAAAAGTTGAACGACGCAAGTGCCGGTATCGTTACGGGCAGAAATGTTGTAAATGCCCACAGGAAGCCCCGAAAAGAGCGGAGTAGCTTCCCAACTTATCCCTCCATTGATGCTGTATTGCCAGTCATTAAACGCTCCTTCCAAATTAATGGTAATCACACCATTTGCAATATTGCAAGCTGCTGGTTGTTCTACCGTTACCTCAATAATCGGTTCCACTACTCCTGGCACCTGTGTTAAATTCCCGATGGAAAGGCAAGTGCCATCGGCATTGCGGATCGCAGGTGTGTAGTAACCCGAAGTCAGATTCGTAAAAGTTGAACTGAACTGCCAGGGGCCTGCAATTCCATAAATGCTGTATTGGTAAGACCCCATACCACCAGAAGCTTCAATGACGATTCTACCGTCATTCGCCCCGCAAGCACTATTTTCAATGACTTCTAATCCCAATATTAATGGTGCCGAAGGCGTACTGATACTCACGGCTACGCCTTCGATTACGCAAGTCCCATCCCCGTTTCGAACTGCCGGGGTGTAACTTCCTGCTGGCAAATTCAAAAACACCGGGCTGCCCTGCCACGAGCCGGCAGCACCGGTGATGCTGTATTGAAAAACGCCCTGACCACCTGTTGCAGCCAGGGTCAACGTGCCGTCTGATGTTTCGCAGTTGCTGGGGTTGGTTGCTGCTGCGCTTTGTAAGATTGGTGCTGAAGTGGCGGCAATGCTCACGGCTAAGCCTTCCACCACGCAGGTTCCATCTTCGTTGCGAACTGCCGGGACATAATTTCCTGCTGGCAAATTCAAAAACACCGAGCTGCCCTGCCACGAGCCGGCAGCACCGGTAATGCTGTATTGAAAAGCGCCCTGACCACCTGTTGCAGTCAG